>Ga0209809_1000130_pt1 | contig 73537 bp, 62 predicted proteins | sample YNPMSTMetaG_FD_186172 | JGI IMG/M metagenome (GOLD analysis project Ga0209809, IMG submission 186172) | Anoxygenic and chlorotrophic microbial mat microbial communities from Yellowstone National Park, USA - YNP MS-T MetaG (SPAdes) (version 2) ...
CAAAAAAGAAGCCGAACTTGAAATGCAGAAAAAATCCACGATTGAAACGCTTTCGTGGGACGAAGTTTTTAACGATGACTACGATTTACAACCATGAAAAATTGGGAAGAGCTCTCAACCGGTTCGCATCTTCTTCTTGCTCACGCCGTCATGGACGAACTAACAAGCGGACAGATTGAGCAAGCGCAACTGGGATTACAGACCCTAATAGATGCGATGAGCCGCTCCGACCGACGCACAATGGAAAGTTTCCTAACCATCTTGATGGCGCATATCATCAAATGGAAATCGCAACCCGAAAAGCGGTCGGTCAGTTGGGCAAAAACCATTTTGAACGCACGACGCGAAATCAAGCGGATTCAGCGGGATTCGCCGAGCCTCAATCGCACCTATCTTGAATCTATCTGGAACGAGTGCTTCAACGATGCGCGCCAAGACGCTGAACTTGACATGCAGAAAAAATCCAACATTGATTCGCTCTCGTGGGATGAAGTTTTCAATGATGACTATAACCTGACCAAGTATGAATGACAATTCACCGATGCTTGACTACTGGCAAGACCTTGCCTCTTCATCGCATTACCTTACGGCAGTGGCTATCAAGCGCGCCCTCGAAGCAGGTGATTACAGCGAAGCCGAATTTGGTATCACTCAACTCATAGAAGCCTTGTCTCGAAGTGATAGGCATGCGGTTCGTAGTCATCTCATTCGTTTGATGACGCATATCATCAAGTGGAAGGCGCAACCTGAAAAGCGTTCGGCAAGTTGGGCTGTTACGATTGACAATGCGCGTGATGAAATTCGAGCGTATCAAGAAGCAAACCCAAGTATCACTGACGAAAAAATTAAAGAAATGTGGTCAAAGTGTTTTGAGCGCGCTCGTAGGCAAGCCGAACTTGAAATGCAGAAAAAATCCAACATTGACGCACTTTCGTGGGACGAAGTTTTTAATGATGATTATTCTCTGATGCAGTAACAGCTATGCCGAAGAATTGGAAAGAACTCGTCACGACTTCGCACCTAGAAACGGTCAAAGCCATTGAGCACGAGTTGGAAGCCGGCAATCTCGAGGAAGCCGAAGCAGGTTTGAATGAACTTGCCAGCGCAATGGACAGAGCGGAACGAAATGCAGTGGATAGTTAATTAGTTCGTTTGATGAAGCATATTCTCAAATGGGAATCGCAGCCTGAACGCCGCTCTGTGAGTTGGGCAGTCTCAATTGTGAATGCACGCTATGAAATTTCAGAAGCGCAAGAATATGAACCGAGCATCACGGATGAGGTAATTTGCGGAATGTGGGAGAGAGCTTTCAAGCAAGCCAAAAAAGAAGCCGAACTTGAAATGCAGACAGAATCCAACATTGATGCACTCTCGTGGGATGAAGTTTTTCATGAATCTTACACATACCAAAACTTGGAGTAAGGCAGTATGACAGACTACAAACCGATGATTTTGAAGGGCTATCTTTCGCCCAAAGGACACCTGCGCGACATTGCGGACTATGAAGCGCAAGGCGGTTACCAAATGCTCAAAAAAGCTTTCGCTATGAAGCCCGAAGATATTGTCAATGAAGTCAAGAAATCTGGGCTTAAAGGACGCGGCGGCGCAGGGTTTCCCACAGGACTGAAATGGAGTTTCCTTGCCAAACCCGAAGGCAAACCGCGCTATCTCTTGGTCAACGGCGACGAATCTGAACCGGGCACGTTCAAAGACCGACAAATTTTTGAGCAAAATCCACACCAGCTTATTGAGGGCGCAATCATTGCCAGCTATGCATGTGGCATCAATGCATGCTACATCTACATTCGTGGCGAATATGCGAAGTGGATTGAAATGGTCGAAAAAGCCATTGCCGAAGCCTACGCCAGAGGGTATCTTGGCGAGAACATTTTAGGGTCAGGCTTTAGCCTGAAGATGGTAGTGCATAAAGGCGCAGGGGCATACATTTGCGGCGAAGAGACAGGGCTGATTTCCTCAATTGAAGGCAAGCGTCCCTATCCGCGCCTTAAGCCGCCGTTCCCAGCGGTCGTTGGCGCATGGGGCTGTCCCACGATTATCAACAATGTGGAAACCATCACCAACATTCCCATCATCATTGATATTGGCGCAGAAGCTTATTCCAAAATTGGCGCGCCTGACCATCCGGGACCGATGCTCTTTGGCATTTCAGGGCATGTCAATAAGCCCGGCGTCTACGAAGCTCCCAGTGGCACCTTGATTTTGGATTTGATTTACAAGTATGCTGGCGGCGTGCGTGGCGGCAAAAAAATTAAGGCAATCATTCCCGGCGGCGCCTCTATGCCTATCATTCGCGGTGAAGCGGCAGAAGGCATTGGCATGAACGCCGAAAGTCTCAAAAAAGCCGGCACGCTGATTGGCACCGCAGGCATCATCGTCATGGACGAAGATACCGATATTGTTGAAGTCATCGGACGGCTTGCACACTTTTATCATCACGAATCGTGCGGACAATGCACGCCCTGCCGCGAAGGCACAGGTTGGGTTGAAAACATCTACGGCAAGTTCTTACGCAACGAAGCCGAAAAGCGCGACATCGATTTGCTTCTCTCCATTTGCTCGCAGGTCGAAGGTAGAACCATTTGCGCTTTAGCCGACGGCGCCATGTGGCCCGTGCGATACAGCATTACGCGCTTCCGTGAAGAATATGAGAAACACTGCAAAGCTCCTGACTCGCTTCCGCATGAGTGGAAATATGTGAATAAAGCGGTAAGTGGGGTGTAAAATCAATGCCGCGTTTGCCTCATCGGCAGTACAAGTGAATTTGATGGCCACTTTGCTGACTACCTAAACAAATGAAAGAGGTTCAAATTTACACACGTGTCAAGCAGGTCTGGATTGGCAATCGACTGGAGATTGAAGCCATGTATCTACCCAGCGTCTATACTGCCAAAGCCACTGTGCAAGTTCATGAGCTCATGCCTGAAGAAGAGCGTCAGGCTTTAGCGCACAGTGTGCTCGATATTCTTGAAGACCGCCTAAAAACAGATTTCAAGCGGCAGCTTGAGAGCACGGAAGAAACTGATGGCTTTTTAGAGTCAAAAAGTTTAGTTAAACTTTCAAACCGATTTTCACAGTATATGTTGCGTGCATTGGGAAAAGCCTCATGCAAGTGGGATATTGCTATTGACTGATGAGCGTGAGTTCTTATTTCAACCCGTTGAATCATGCTATGAGAAAATGCCTTGTACTTCTTGTGCTGATTGCCATAGCCAGCGGTTGCGTTACTGGTTCAGAATTTCGGCAAACCGTCACTGACCGCAACGCACTAGTTGTGCGCGTCGGTGCTGCCTCTGACCCCAAAAGTTTTTTTGGGATTGTAGGCTCCAACTTGGTGCGCTACGAACCGATTAACCTGATGGATGAATTCAAAATTGATAGTCTGCGCGTGATTTTTACGGCAAATATCCTCAATCGTGAAAGCCCTACTGGCTGGGGACTGCTATGCGAAATTATCAGCATTGAGCGTCGACCATAGTCTCATGCACTGCGGAACGATACACGTCGAACAATTGTAAATAAAAACGTAACTTGCACAGACGCTCATAGCTTTTTTAACCAGTAGTACCAAACTATGCCTCAGATTTTCATTGATGGTAAAGCCTACGAAGCCAAGCCACGCCAAACGATTATTCAAATTGCTGATGGGATAAATTGCGGCGGGGTGCAACAAGTCGATATTCCGCGATTTTGTTATCACCCTGCACTCTCGATAGCTGGCAACTGCCGTATGTGCCTTGTAGAAGTCGGCACCCCCAAAATTGACCCTGCCACCAAGTCTCCCGTTCTTGATGAACATGGTAACCCTGTCATTGCTTGGTCGCCCAAACTGCTTACGGCATGTTCTACAGAAATCTCCGATGGGATGCATGTCAAAACCCATCATACTTCGGCACTGGTACGCGAAGCACAGAAGGGCATCTTAGAGTTTATTCTCATCAATCATCCACTGGATTGTCCTACCTGCGACCAAGCTGGCGAATGTCCATTGCAGCAAATTACTTACAAGTATGGTCCTGAAGGTTCACGCTACGAGTTTGAGAAAGTGCATAAACCAAAGCGCGTGGCATGGGGAACGAAAATTACCTTCGATGGCGAACGCTGCATCAACTGCACGCGCTGTGTGCGTTTCTTTGACGAATACACTAAAACACATGATTTAGAAATTGTTCAGCGTGGTTGGAACAACTATCCAAATCCTGCTGACCCCAAGACGCTTGATGAAAATCCTTATGCCATGAACATTATTGACCTTTGTCCTGTCGGAGCCCTGACTTCAACTGACCATCGCTTCAAGGCACGTGTCTGGGAAATGTCTGCCACAGATACGATTGCTGTAAACGATGCACGCTGCTCCAGCATCCAACTCTGGGTGCGCGACAACAAAGTCATGCGCATCACACCACGCTATAACCCACTGGTTAATGGTTACTTCATCTCTGACGAAACTCGTCTTAACTTTCGCTGGATAAATGAGAATCGTGTCAGTGGCGCCAGCATCAAAGTAAATGGCACGCAACAGTCTGTAGATTGGTCCGTTGCTATTGCTAAAGCCGCAGAAATTTTGCAGCGATACGCTCCTGAACAAATCTTCATCATGGCTTCTGCCAAAGCATGTCTTGAAGCAAATTACCTTGCCAAAAAATTGGCTTACGAAGTGATTGGCACGCCTCACCTTGATTTCATTGAGCACTTTGAGGGCGAAGACGACCACCTGCTTATTCGCGCTGACAAGACTCCAAATCGCACAGGTTGCGAACTTTTGGGAATTTTTAGTCGCGGTATCTCGGCAGAAGAGCTTTCGGACGCCATCAAACTTGGCAAAATCAAGTGCGTTATGGTGATGGAAGATGAGATTAGCACACTGCTTTCACTTGATGCGTTGCTCAAGTTAGATGCACTCATTGTTATGCCTTACAATCACAGTGATAGTGTTGCGCAAGCAGATGTCGTACTGCCAGCTGCTACTTTTGCTGAGATTATTGGCACGTATGTCAATTTTGAAGGCGTTGTGCAATTGGCTCGTCCTGCCAAAGCTTTGAAGTATCAAAATCGTGAATTGATGAAAGAAATGGCACTCTCCCGACTTGATAAGCATGGCACACAGTTCGATAAGTGGCACACAGACCTCAACAAAGTTGATGCAAAACCTAGTTGGGTATTGCTTTCAGATTTGGCGCATCAGCTCGGTGCTACGTGGTCATACAGCAGCGCGCGTGAAATTTTCAACGAAATTGCCCAAACCATTCCCGCTTTTGAAGGTTTGGATTACAAAAAGCTTGGCAAGTTTGGTGTAAAGTTGCAAAAAGTGCAAGGCGGTCATCCAGTTATGGCATAAAACCTCGGAGGGAAGTGTAAGGAATGTTGCGGCTGCCGAAATGCTCTCTGAGTAAGTCGTTTCAAGGCACACTAGGACCAGATTAAACTCTGCTCTTTTAGCAGAAATAAGCCCTCTCTACCAGGAAGCGTACTTCATCTTATCTTTGTTGGGCTCGCATCATTTGCAGCATAGCCGTTTTTCTGCATTCATGCAGCAAAAAAGCGAACCTCATAGGAGGTTCGCTTTTGTCGCTGATGCGTTGATTTTAATACTTGCGCTCTTTGGGAATGAATTTATCGCGGTATTCCCAGTCACGTTCTGCCAGTGCCATATTGACTGGTTTGAACGAGATTTCTGCGTGCCCATCTTCATGCACAAGGCAGAGTGTATGCTTGAGCCAGTTTACGTCATCGCGTTTGGGGTAATCCTCTCGGGCATGTGCGCCGCGCGACTCTTTACGATGATAAGCACCTTCAATGATAGCTGTAGAATACTCAATCATAAACTCGAGCTCTACAGCATCGAGCAAGTCGGTGTTGAATTGTTTGCCTTTGTCTTGCACGACTACATTTTTGGCACGCTGGCGCAGTAATTTGATGTCGCGACAGGCTTCAGCAAGCAATTCTTCTGTGCGGAAAACACCAACTTTATCCATCATCATCTGTTGCAAATCTTCACGCACTTTAGCGACGCTTTCGCCCTGTGTGCGCGAAAGAATTGCATCGAGCTTTTCGCGTACTTTTTTGTCTGCATCTTTTTGCAAGGGCATCTTGCCCTTGGTCTCTTGCACAAACTTTACCATATCTTTCCCTGCTCGGCGACCGAACACAATCAAATCCAGTAGGGAATTGGTGCCCAAACGATTTGCTCCATGAACAGAGACGCAAGCTACTTCGCCAGCCGCCCAGAACCCTATCTTCACATCGTTTTTCTCATTGTAGACAACCCGACCATCAACAGTGGTTGGGATGCCTCCCATGGCATAGTGGCATGTCGGTTGCACAGGGATAGGATGCTTTGAAGGGTCAATGCCTAAATAAATTTTGGCGAAGGTTGAAATTTCTGGTAGTTTTGTCTCAATTTGTTTAAGTGTTAGGTGTGTTAGGTCTAGGTTGATATAGTCTTTATTTTTGCCTACGCCTCTGCCTTCACGCACCTCAATATACATTGCACGCGAAATCATATCGCGTGGGGCAAGATCTTTGACGGTTGGCGCATAGCGTTCCATGAACCGTTCGCCTGCGGCATTACGCAGCACACCGCCTTCGCCTCGCGCACCTTCCGTGACCAAAATGCCCAAGCGATAGAGCCCTGTTGGGTGAAATTGCACAAACTCCATATCCTCGAGCGGAATACCGTGCCGCATGGCGATGGCAAGTCCATCACCTGTATTGGCGTGGGCGTTAGATGTGGTTTTGTAGGCTCGTCCAAATCCGCCCGTTGCAAACATCACTGCTTTGGCGCTGAAGAGGTCAATATCACCAGTGCGGATGTTGTAGGTTACTACTCCGCACACTACGCCATCGGTCTCACACAGGTCTAATACTTGAAACTCGTTGTAGAAGCGCACCTTGCGCTTGATGCATTGCTCATAGAGCGTGTGTAGGCAAACATGTCCAGTTCTATCGGCGGCATAGCAAGCGCGGCGCACTGGTGCTTCTCCAAAATTGCGCGTGTGTCCGCCAAATGGGCGTTGTGCAATTTTCCCATCTTTTGTGCGTGAGAAGGGCACGCCAAAATGCTCCATTTCAATAATTGCTCGTGGCGCATCGTTGCACATGATTTCAATGGCGTCTTGGTCGCCCAGATAGTCTGACCCTTTGACGGTATCAAAGGCGTGCCATATAGGGTAGTCTTCTTCTTCATTGCCCAGCGCCGCACAGATTCCGCCCTGTGCCGCACCAGAGTGTGAGCGAAGCGGGTGCAATTTTGAAATTACGGCAACATCGCAATACTCTGCAGCTTCCACAGCGGCACGCAGCCCTGCCAAACCCGCTCCGACAATCACGATATCATGATTAAACACCGACATATTACTACTTCAATTTTGTGAGTTTAGACTTTCCTTTGTTCAGCACAGTTCGCCACACTGCTTATTGCCACAATTGGCTTATGCTGAAACTCGGCGGTTGATATGGTCCTGCCGTCAGAACGGTTTGCGCTCCGATGACAAATAGTGCCAGTGCCAATACCCAGCATGTTGCCACCAGCGTCAGTCTTAACCCTTTGTTCTTAGCGTAATCGTCAATGATGTTCAGCATGCCGTTAAAGCCGTGATACAAGCCGAAGATGAGAAAGAGCAAGTCAAAAGCCTTCCAAAGCGGATTGGATAACCGCTTGGTAACTTTCTCATATGTGATGATATGCTCGCCGAACTTCGGGTCGGTAATCAGGCCAGCTTCGACGGCTTTTTTATACTCAGGGTATTTTTCTGCGTATGCGGCACGAATTTGCTTGTATTCTTCTTCGTCAGCCAAATAATCAGTGGGCATGTGCTGTACCCAGAAGTGCCCAATGAGTGTTGCTAAGAGCAAAATTCCAGATATGCGCTGGAAAAACCAGCCAAAGGCACCACTTCTCTTTGCTTCTCGTTGCATCTTAAACTTCCTTTCTTGATTTTATTTGAAGAGAGGTATGATGAAATATGGCGCCAGAATTGGATAGCCGCCCAGCAAAATGATTATAGCAGATAACACCAATGTGGCATAAAACATCCGCTTCTGCTTTGGCGACCAGCCTAGAAAATCCACCATCACGATGCGAAAGCCATTGATGGAGTGGTAAGTTACGATGGCTAAGAGCGCAAATTCACCCAGCTTGAAGAGCGGGCTACGGTATGAGCTCATGAGTGCATCAAATTTTGCAGGGTCGTACAGCGCACGCAGCCCAAAGATGTGAATGACCAAATAGACCACCATGCCAATCCCAGATATGCGGTGCAGAATCCATGCCCACATGCCGGGACGCCATTTGTATTCAAGAATGCGCTGCACTGCACCTTGAAAGCCTGCAACATAGGGAAGTTTTGGGGCGGTTTTCGGATTCTGTGTTTCTACTGCCATACTGCTCAACTACCTTTCTGAATAGTTCAGTTTGAGAAGAAAGCTTGGCGACCGAGAATTGCTGCGCCAAGATTTGCGGTTAGTTTGTTTCAAAATTTAATCTTTCTTTTGGCTAATGCAAAACCTCATGGCAATTTTTGCATTAGTCATCCTGCTCCTTGATAACAGCGCACAGTCAGTTTGTGTTCGGCGTGATGCGCATTCACCTGCTGGCAACACATTCGCTATATTCTTCAATCTCTCGTATTAAGCTCGAGTTTGCTTTATGTTACCAACATATCGCCCTACTGAAATTGCTTTCGTCTACGCCGTAGCGTTTTTTCAAGGCATTGGAAATATCGTCTTTCCTGCCAGCGCCGCAGTCTTCAAATCACATCACCGCTTTAGCGATAGCGACTACGGACTGCTCTACCTTGCCTTGATTTTCTTTGCTATTCTAAGCTCCCTTGCTGCGGCTTTTCTTGTCAGGCGCATCCCACTTAAGCTTATTCTTCTCGTTGGCATTTTTGGATATGCACTCTCGCAAGCCATCTTGGCACTAAGTTACCCTATGCACAGCCATGCACTCGTGCTTATTTCAATTTCGGTGCTGGGCATTGGTTTCGGCTTTACAGGCACGGCGGTCAACTTTTATCCTACGCAATTTTTTCCTCTTCACCACGATGCGGCAATTATTTTCGTTCATGTTGCTTTCGGCATTGGGGCAACAATTTCACCTGCTTTGCTTGCGCTCGCAGAACATACTATCGGCTGGGTTGCCTATCCGCTTCTAACCGCACTTATCATGTTTTCTTTGGCTACTTTTTCTTTCACTTTGCCTCTTCGGGCGACCATGCCGAAGTCCTCGCATGAACATATGTCTTCTTCCATTCCATTTGAGCTTTGGCTTTTTTGTGTCATCGCTGTGCTCTATGCGCTTTGCGAAGCCACCTTCTCGAACTGGGCAGTTATCTTTCTGCGAGAAGCAAAAGGCTTACCTGAACCGACAGCCGGTTTTGGACTTTCGGTCTTTTGGTTTGCCCTTACGGTAGGACGATTTGCCGCATCAGTTTTAGCTCGGCGTATTGGTGCAGAAAAAATTTACCTTGCGCTCCCTCTTTTGATGATACTGGCTTTCTTGCTACTTCCTATGGTTAGTGGTGCTCTGCCTTTGCTACTATGCTTTTCACTTGCTGGGCTCGGCTGCTCGGCATTTTTCCCACTCAATGTCAGCTTGGCGATGCGATATTTTCCGCAACATGCTGCCACAACGGGCGGGCTGATGAGTGCATTCGTCATGCTTGGTATTGGCTTTGCTTCATATGGCATTGCTCCGCTTCGTGCCTATTTCCCGCTTGAGCAAATCTATGCTTTTTCAGCGCTCTATCCGCTTTCCGCGCTTTTGATTGCTATCAGACTTGTTCGCAAACTTTCGCCTTCTATGGCTTTTTACTCATCATGAAAATTCTGCTCCTGTCACCTATCTTGCTCATGCACTCATCGCTGAATTGCTAATGAGACACTGGCTGCATCTGTTTTGTGCGCTTATCTTGCTGGGGCTTATGGGTTGCCGCTCGGTGGCGCGTTTCACTTCTGGGTCAAGTGCACCGCCTGCCGCTGCGCCAAGGTCGGAAGTGGTTCGCTCTGCACCGCCACCGTCTGCCCCTGCCGCTTCTGTCTCCGCACAGGTTCTCTCAATAGAAGAAGGGCTTGCTTCTTACTACGCTATGGAGTTTCACGGTCGGCGAACCAGCAGCGGCGAAATTTTTGACGCACAAGCGCTGACTGCCGCACACCTGCATTTGCCCTTCGGCACACGCGTGCGCGTTACAAACCTTACCAACAACAAAAGTGTGATTGTTCGCATCAACGACCGTCTGCCGCCCAATAGCAAGGGGCGCATCATTGACCTTTCACCCAGCGCTGCACAACATCTCGAGATGATTCAAGCTGGCGTAGTGAAAGTCAGAATTGAAGTACTTGCAAATTAATTTGCTATGCGTTTCCTTGAAGGAATACTTTTTGGCGCATCTATATCGCTCTCGGGAAACTTTACTATTTTTCTTCTATGTCGAATGCTCAAAATATCTCCATGAAGGGGAAAATTTGCCTCGTTACAGGCGCAAACAGTGGCATTGGGTTTGAGACCGCCAAAGCTTTAGCTCGAATGGGCGCACGTGTCGGGCTGATTTGTCGCACCCCAGCCAAATGTGAAGACGCCAAGTCTGCTATCCTTCAAGCTGTGCCAAGTGCTGAATTGGATGGTTTTACTGCCGATTTATCGTCTCAAGCTGAAATTCGCCGCGTGGCGGCAGACATTAAACGCACTTATCCCAAAATTGATGTCCTGATTAACAACGCTGGCATTGTTGAAAACACCTTCAAGCGTTCAGTAGATGGTATTGAGATGACCTTTGCGGTCAATCATCTGGCGTATTTTTTGCTTACCAATTTGCTTTTGGAGCCCATCAAAGCGGCGGCGCCTTCGCGCATCATCAATGTCTCGTCAGCTGCGCACTTTGGTGCACGCATGGATTTTGACAACTTGCAAGGCGAAAAAGGCTACAATGGCTGGCGGGCATACAGTCAATCCAAACTGGCGAACATTCTTTTCACATACGAGCTGGCGCGCCGACTGGCTGGCACTGGCGTAACCGTCAATTGCCTTCATCCGGGCGTCATTGGCACGAAACTTTTTCGTAACTTGGGCATCATCAATACGCTTGCGGGCATTTTTCTGGCAAGTCCTGAAAAAGGAGCAGAAACTTCGGTCTATCTTGCTTCCTCGCCTGAAGTTGAAGGCGTCACGGGCAAGTATTTTGATAACAAGCGCGCTGTGCCTTCATCGAGCGCTTCCTACAACGAAGCCGATGCAAAACGGCTCTGGCAAATCAGCGCTGAACTGACCCATCTTTCCGATTAGTGCATGCGACTGCTTTATCTTTTGCTCTGGCTCCTGCTCTCTGGTGGCGCTTTCTACGCCTTAAACACAGCCTTTGCACCTCTGCCACCTATTGGCAAATTTTTCAACCCGTTTTCAGGCTTTTGGACAAACAACCGCTCATTAGATTCACTGCCGCAAACCCTACATTTTACGCAGCTTGAGCATCCTGTCGAAGTGGTTTGGGATGAGCGCCATGTTCCGCACATTTTTGCCCAAACTCTGCATGACCTTTACTTTGCACAGGGATACCTGACTGCTCGCCACCGCTTGTGGCAAATGGAGTTTCAAGCCTTGGCGGCTGTGGGGCGCATCTCGGAAGTGATTGGCGAGCGCGGTGTGGCGTTCGACCGCTTTCGGCGCCGCATCGGTATGCCCATGCTTGCCAAAATTGCCGCTCAAAACATTGCTCGCCACAGCGAAACCCGTCTTGCAGTCTCGGCTTACACTGACGGCGTCAACGCGTGGATTGAATCGCTGACCGAACAAACTTTGCCTGTGGAGTATAAAATTTTGGACTACAAGCCTGAAAAATGGTCTATTGAAAAAACTGCGGCACTGTTTGCGAGCTTTTCTTTTGACCTCACCTTTCGCAACAACGACGCCGCATTTACCCAAGCCTTAGCTTTGCTACCCAAAGACAAGTTGCAAGCCATCTACCCTATTCATCCGCCATACACCGAACCTGTTGCACCATATACTTTGATGAGCAACGCTCAAACTCATGAGCAAACAGCAGATTCACTTTTGCTACTAATGCAGCATGACAGCAGCCGTGCGATGCCGCTCGATACGCTCAGGACTGGACTCTACTCTAAGCCACCTTTTGAGCATGAGGTTCTGGCTGGCAGCAACAATTGGGCAGTTTCAGGCAAACATACAGCGACAGGCTACCCAATTCTTTGCAATGACCCACACCTTAGCCTGAGCTTGCCCTCGATTTGGTATGAAACACAGCTCATCTGCGATAGTGCCGGGCTCAATGTCTATGGCGTTTCTTCGCCGTCGCTGCCCGGTATCATCATCGGCTTCAATCGTGATGTGGCATGGGGCGTGACCAACGCTGGCTCAGATGTGCTCGACTGGTATGATGTGCAGCTCGATGAACAGCGCCAAACCTATCGCTACGGTCAGGAAACGCTACCAGTTGAACGTGTCGTCGAGGAAATCAAGGTGCGCGGGCAACCCAGCCAAATGGATACGGTCTATTACACCCGACTTGGACCCATTCCTTACCGTTCTCACGAAACCCCGTTTGATGAGCGCGTACCCAAAGGCAAAGCGCTACACTGGCTTGCAACAGAATCCAACAACGAACTGCTCACTTTTCTTAAGCTCAACCGCGCTAAAACCTTGCGCGACTACCTCGACGCCCTTTCGCATTACAACACGCCTGCACAGAACTTTGCCTTTGCCAGCAAGTCTGGCGACATCGCCATTTGGCACTATGGCAATTTTCCAGTTCGCAAGCCGTATCAAGGTGCCAGCATCTTAGATGCCTCTGACCCTTCTGCCCTGCTTTCTGCGCGCCTGCCGCGCGAGAGTTTGCCGCACCTTATCAATCCCGAACGTGGCTTTGTCAGCTCCGCCAATCAGCATCCGAGCGACTCGACCTATCCCTACTACTTAGGCTGGGACTATGCGGCGTTTGAACGCAGTCAGCGCATCAATGAGCAATTGAGAAAGTGGATTGCCAGCGGTCGGCTCTCGCCTGAACAGATGATGGCTTTGCAAACCGATAACCTTAACGCATTTGCACGCCTGATTTTACCACCCCTGCTGGATGCCCTTCGCACCGCTTCATTCAATAGCTTAGAGCAAAAGTGCCTCGATGAACTGCGTCGCTGGAACTTCGAATATCGTTCCGAACTTATTGCGCCCACTATTTTTGAAGCGTTTGCCAGCGAACTGAGCCATGCCCTGTGGGATGATGATTTACCCAACATTTTGCCACGACCTATACGCAACGTTACCGCTGCGCAACTTACTGGCACAGCCAAAACTTCATTCATCGATAATGTGAATACGCCGGAGACCGAGACGCTCTCCGACCTTGCTCACACGGCTTTTCGTGCTGCTGTGGATACACTTCGCACACGCTACGGTGATTTTGGTGAAAGCTGGAAATGGGGCACTGTGCGCAAAACCACCATTCAGCACTTGGCACGTCTTGATGCCTTCTCACGCACCCTTTCTACATCTGGCAACTACAACACGGTGAATGCGACCTCACAGCGGTTTGGACCATCGTGGCGCATGGTGGTGCAACTTGGCGACACGCTTCAGGCTTGGAGCATTTATCCCGGCGGTCAGTCAGGCAACCCCGGCTCATTCTTCTATGACCATTTGATTATTGATTGGGCAGAAGGTCGCTACTATCCAATAAAATTTTTGCGTTCTCCAAGCGAAAATGTGTCCAGCATCATTGGCAAGACTACGCTGCTACCCAGTTCGCCCGATGGGCAAATTTTTTCTACGATAGGGCGCTGGCTGCTTGAGCAATGGTGGTTGTGGTGGGCACTGGCGCTACTCTTTACTTCACTGCTTATCTCACGTGTAAAGTTTGGCTTCATAGTGGGCGCGCTTCTTGTGGGCGCACTCTGGCTCGGTTTTTCACTTCATCTGATGAACGGTCCAAGTGACCTGATTGCCTCAAAGATTGCTGTGCTTATCAAACTGGCACATCCTATCTTTTTGGTTATTATCACTACTCTGGTTGGTTTGGTTATCGGCGGGCTTGGTGGAGCAACGGGCAGTGCCTTGCGCGCTTTCCTTTTTCTGAAACCCTCGCCTGCTCAGCCAGCATAAACATATCTTGCTAAGGTTACTGACGCTACAGGCTTACATTTCTATTTTTGCTTTGCAAAACCGAAGTTTTTTATTTCATTTAGTTTCTCTTCCAATTAACGCTACCATTGAGCACCGCTCACGCGCTGCGCTTCGCTGTAGCCTTGTGGGCGCGTCGCCTTTCAATGAGAAGTGAGACCAAACTTCTTGGCAATTTTTTTAGGACTTCGGGGGAGATACCAGCATGGAGCATCAGGAAAAATCGGCATGTGGCGTAGGTTTTCTTGCCAGTCGTCGTGGGCTTGCGCATCGGGCGCATTTAGAGCAAGCGCTTCAGGCTCTCTCTTGCGTCGAGCATCGTGGCGCTTGTGGTGCCGACCGCCTCTCCAGCGATGGTGCAGGCATCATGACGGACATTCCTTTTGAACTCTTTGGCTACGAAAAAGGCTCCGTGGCAATTGGCACGCTCTTCATTCCGCTTGATGCAGAAGGACAAAGGCTTGCACTCAAAATTCTTGCCGACACGTTTTCATTTTTCGGTCTTCGCATTGAGGCATACCGTGATGTGCCCATCAATCCAGATGTATTGGGTAGCGAGGCACGCAAGTCTATGCCTGCCATCAAACATGTCATTATTCGTCGCCCTGCACACTGCCGCACTGATGACTCATTTAACAAATTGCTCTACACGGCTAAACAAGCCACACGACTGCGCGTGAGCGATAGGGGTTTGAAAGAGTTTTTCTTTGCATCCCTTTCTACCAATACGATTGTCTACAAAGCGCTCACGCCTGCCGACAGACTGTCTGACTTTTATCTTGATTTGCAAGATGCGCGCTACAAAACGCGCTTTGCCATGTTTCATCGCCGCTTTAGCACCAACACGCGCACGGCGTGGGACAAAGCTCAACCGTTTCGGCTCATTGCACATAATGGCGAAATCAACACCATTGCGGGCAATCGTTCTTGGGGCTTTTCGCGTGAGCAGGTCTTGGGTTTGCGTGAAGGCGAATTGCTGACTCATCACGGCATTAGCGATACGGGCTCACTCAACGAAATGGTTGAAGCCTTGCTCTACCGTAGCAGCATTCCCCACATTGCCGATGTGTTGGCGATTCTTGTGCCACCTGTCAATAGTGGCAAGCCCTTCTACAAGTTTTGGTCGCGTGCGATGGAGCCATGGGATGGACCGGCATTCATCACTTTCTCTGACGGAAAGTTCGTCGGTGCGCGGCTCGATAGAAATGGCTTCCGCCCATGCCGCTGGGCAATGACTGATGAACACTTCTACCTTGCTTCTGAAGCTGGTGTGTTTAATCTTGACGAAAGCACCATTCTTGCCAAAGGCACCCTGCAAGCTGGCTCGGGCGTTGTCATGAACTTGGATACCGGCGAAATTGATTTTACTGACCCCGCTGACCTGCCCGAATACTGCGATGCTGTCTTCGATGCTCATCTTTTGCGCGCCGAAGAGCGTCCTGCACCAGTGCTTTCGTCTCTGCTTGAGACCAAGAAAGTGTTTGGCTGGACACTGGAAGATGAGCAGAAAGTGTTGATACCGATGATTCTCACGGGCAAAGAGCCAATTGGGTCAATGGGCGATACGGCACGACTGGCAATTTTCTCCAACGAACCTCGCAGTTTTTTTGACTACTTCTATCAACACTTTGCCCAAGTGACCAATCCGCCCGTCGATTACATCCGTGAGACGATGGTGGCAGATTTGTCCGTTGAGCTGGGCAAAAAGCCGAACATTTTTTCCACGAAGGAGCTGATTCCACCGCCGCTGGGCATTGAGCTTTCCAGTCCTGTTTTGTCTTTGGGAAAGATGGCTTTTGTAGCGTCGTTCAAGCGCGGTTCTCCTGACTCACCTGACAAGCGTCTTCTTGCAGAAGAGTTGGATGCAACCTTTCCACGCAGTGAAGGTGCAGTAGGTGCGCGTGCCAAACTGTATGAGCTTGGTAAGCGTGCTGTTGAAGCGGTCAAGCATGGAGCATCTATCATCATCCTTTCGGATAGCGCCGCATCATTTGAGCGTCCGCCTATCCCGATTCTTTTGGCTCTGCGTGCTGTGATTCATGCCCTCAATCAGGCAGGTCTGCGGCTTGAGACATCTCTTGTGGTGCACTCGGGTCAAGTGCATTCCATTCATCACTTGGCTTGTCTTATCAGTTTCGGGGCAAAGGCTGTCTGTCCTTACCTTGCTCTATCCGTAGCACGCTTTGAGTCCTCACCTGCCCTCAGTGCTTTACCGCCTGATGTGCGCGAGAAAAATCTCATCAAGGCTTTTGAGACCGGATTGCTCAAAGTGATGAGCAAAATGGGCATCTCGGTGGTCAAAAGCTACCAGAGCTCGATGCTTTTCTCAGCGATTGGCTTAGGCAAAACGCTGATTGATGAATTCTTCCCCGGTGTGTTTTCGCCCATCGGTGGTTTGGAGTTCGATGATGTTATTGAGCAACAGTTGCATCACATGCAACGGGCTTTTGCTTCTGAGTCGTTGCCTAATACTTTTCAATACAAAGAACACAATACAGGTCAAGAGGGCGAAAAGCACTCCATGACGAACGCCCGCTCCAAAATCATTCACAAGCTTGTGCGCGAAAATCATTCGGCGTTGCAAGAGCGCTCGCTCTACGAAGACTATCTCAAACTTGGCGAGGAAGCTGAGCCTGTCAATATCCGTCATCTTTTTGATGTCAAAACTGCGTCTGAACCGCTACCTGAAGCAGAAGTCCAATCTAAAGCTGACATTCTCAAGACCTTTGGTTCTGGTGCCATGAGTTTTGGGGCGATTAGCGCTGAAGCGCAGCGTGATATTTTTTTGGCGATGCAGGAAATTGGCGGTCGCTCCAATTCAGGCGAGGGTGGCGAAAATCCCTACTACTTCAAAGAGGGTATTACGGCACATACCAAGCAGGTGGCTTCGGGTCGGTTTGGCGTAACAGCAGAGTATTTGATTTCTGGCAAAGAGATTCAAATCAAAATCGCACAAGGTGCCAAGCCGGGCGAAGGCGGACAATTGATGGCCGCCAAAGTCAATGCCGACATTGCCAAGGCACGTCATTCACTGACTGGGATTGACCTGATTTCGCCGCCGCCGATGCACGACATCTACAGCATTGAGGATTTGAAGGAACTCATCTACGAGCTGCGTCAGGTGCATCCAGAAGCTGAGATTAGTGTCAAGTTGGTCTCTGGCGCAGGGGTTGGCACTATTGCTGTCGGGGTTGCAAAAGCTGGGGCAGACATTATTCACATTGCTGGCGGCGATGGCGGCACAGGTGCTGCGGCACTTTCTTCCATGAAACATGCTGGGCTCCCATGGGAAATTGGACTTCTGGAAACCCATCGTGCCCTGCTTGAGCATCACTTGCGTCAAACCGTAAGGCTGCGCACCGATGGCGGACTCTTCACTGGCAAAGACATCATCCTTGCCGCCATCTTGGGCGCAGAAGAATTCGACTTCGGCAAACTTCTTCTTATCGCCGAAGGCTGTGTCATGGCGCGTATCTGCGAAAAAAACACCTGCCCCACTGGCATTGCCACACATGACCCAAAGTTCAAAGCCAAGTACAAAGGCAATAAGGACCATATTGTCAAACTTCTGCACATTTTGGCTGACGATGTGCGCCGTCATCTTGCACGCATTGGCGTTCCGACCCTTCGCGACCTTGTCGGGCGTACAGATTTGCTGACGCTCAATCCACGATGCTTGCCCCTTGTCAACGAACGCAAGCTGGATTTGAGCTTTTTCTTCAGTACCGATATTCCACGGCTCGATAGTGCACCATCTGCACCCAAAGGCACTTTCAATGAGGGCGTTAGCGCACTTAATCAAAAAATTCTTCTGGATGCAAAGCCAGCACTGGATGCCTTCGAGCGCGGCGAGCACTTGCCACTCTCGCTAACTTATCACATCCGCTCTACCGATAGAGCCGTGTTAGCCACACTTTCAGGCAAGATTGCACAACACATTCGCCAACAGCGCTACAAGCAGGGCTTTGCTTCGGAAAATGTTCATTTTTCAGGTCACATTGATTTGACCTTCAAAGGCAGTGCTGGACAAGGGTTTGGGGTCTTTCTCACTGAAGGACTTTCCGTTCGCCTTGAAGGCGAAGCTAATGATTCAGTCTGCAAGTCCATGTCAGGTGGCAAAGTGGTGATTGTTCCCAGTCGCCATGCTCGCTTTACACCAGAGACTAATGCCATTATTGGCAACTGCGCACTCTACGGGGCAACGGGCGGCAAGCTCTTCGTGCATGGTATCGCTGGCGATAGATTTGCCGTGCGCAATAGTGGAGCAACGGCTGTGGTTGAAGGCGTCGGGTTGCACGCTTGCGAATACATGACCAATGGTTTGGTTGTCGTCTTGGGGAAAATTTCTCCCAACTTTGGGGCGGGCATGACAGGCGGCAAGGCGTATTTATATCGCGCCGATAGCACGCTCATCAATCATGACTACCTTACAGCTGTGGAGATGACGCCCAGTGACGAGCAAGATTTGTATGCGCTGCTTTCCGAATATTTTGCAGATACGCAAAGTCGCACTGCCGCTTTGCTCTTGGAGCACTGGCATCGCGAAAAAGCTCATATCACCAAATACTTGCCGATTGCACTGGCTAAAGCCATAGCAACCGCTTCAGCACAGGTAGAGAGTCTCGCATAGCCAACACAGAGTGAGTGTAGGTGTTATCATGACCGTGCTTGTGTCATTCCGAACGCAGTGAGAAATCCACACAACAACGGCACACGAAGCACACGAATTGAGCGTCCTTGCAAAGTAACCTCACCCTGTTGTCCCTCTCCTTCAAAAGGAAAGGGACGTCTGCGCCAGAAGACAGGGTGAGGTCAATCCAGCGTGGATGCTTCACTGCGCTGCGCTCCGTTCAGCATGACAAGAGTGAAGATGCCATTCCGAGCGAAAGCGAGGAATCCAGCATGGATGCTTCGCTCAGCATGACAAGAGTGGGAGAAGATTCCGAGCACTCTTTTGTTTCATTCCGGCTGCCAGCGAGGAATGACACTTCGGTATTTATTGTGTAAGTGACTCCTTCTTTGGAAGTAGTCGTGTAGTAGGATATTTCTTCTGCCGAATTATGTCCATGTTGACTATGAAATCTTTCAGCTTGCCTTTTAGCCATAGTGGCAGTTGGTCTTTGTAGTGTGCGCTCATGACTTCTCCGCTATTGCCACCGGGCAAGACACTTCGGAAGAAGTTTCTTTCTGACAGGTCTATGACGCGCCGTGAGCTGGCGCCTAATTTTTGCGAGGCATCCAGTAGAGCCAGTCCGCTGGAGTCGCTGGCGCGATAGTGGTATTCACCGTTGTTTATGGTCGTTGCACTTCCTGCCGTCTTGAACGGACCCAGATTGAAAATTTTGCCAAGCGGATTTTCGCGCCCGTCTTTTGCTTTCTGACCAAATACATGCCGAATGGTTAATTGATGCAATTTGCCCCATTGCCACTCTGCTTCATTTTCACTTAGCTGCTCACGCAAAATCTGAATTGCCTGCGCAAAACTTTCTCGGATAATATCGTCTCGAGTTTCTTCTTTTGGGGTATGGACGTTGTCGAACCATGAATTGTAGCGCCAGACTTGCACCAGCGTAGTGTCATCCATTTCTGTGACCAGTGTGGAATCAGCAAGGAGTTTTGCCATGACGCGTGTTGGTGCATTGACCAGCGAGAGATAGTTCTGAAAGAGCTCTTCGCCCAGTTCATCTTGCAACGTATTGCGCAAAAGTTGTTTGAACCACTGTGCGTAGATGGTTGCCGCAATAGAGGTTTCTGTAAATTCAGCATTCCAGTTTCGCAGGAATTGAATAGGCTTTTTGTGTGCCTCAAGTGAATCACCTGCTAAGGCACTGAGCAAAAATTTGGTCATTTCTCGTGCATGGGGAGAGACCACATCGGTTTGCATGGTCTCAAAATCTTGGCTTGAGAGTTTTTCTTTGCTTTGTAGCAATTCCCAAATGCGCTCGGCACGGCTTGGCGGTTCCCAAAGCGCAGAGATGTAGTAGGGATACTCATCTGGCACAATCTTGTTGTTTGCCGTTACAATCATATCGCTTGGTGGATTGTAGAGCGAAGGGAGTTTCTCGAACGGCACATAGCCTTGCCAGTCTTGTTCGGGCTTAGCGGCATTGCGTAGCAAAAAGCCTTGCTTATCGGTGCGAATTGGCAACTTGCCTGCCGCTTGATAGCCAATGTTGCCCTCACGGTCGGCATACAGAAAGTTTTGCCCGGGCAATGCGTAGTGCTGTAATGCTTGACGAAATTCTTGCCAGTTTTTCGCCTTGAGCAGTTCTAAGAATGTGCGTGCTTCATCGGAGTGCTCTAAGCCAGTCCACTTCATGGAGATAGTGTAGCCTTTCAATAGCGGCGAGTGCGAGCCTTGATACGGCGCATACACCTCATCTGAGATAACCACACCATGCTTGGACAAAAACACTTTCAGTGGCACAGTTATGCCGCCTTTTACTTTGATTTCTTCAAAGACTTCTTGAAATGTCTCTGTCGAATCCAGCGAGACGAAGAAATCACAATCGTCGAGCATCATGTTCGTCAGTCCCCATGCCAGCCATTCGTTTTTGCCCAACACGATGAAAGGCACACCAGGCAGTGAGCAACCTGCCGCATTGATGCCTGCACTTTCGCAGTAGAGCTGCAGCTCATACCAGCGAGCTGGCGCCAGCAATCCTAAGTGTGGGTCGTTTGCCAAGATAGCATTTCCGGTCACGGACTTTGAGCGTGTAACTGCCCAGCTGTTGCTGCCGATGTGTGAGCCCAGTGTGCCTGAAAATTCGCGGTAAGCCTTATCCACTTTTTGCAACGCTTTGAGCACGCTTGCCGCTTTCTTTAGTGAGTCGGGCGTGATGGGCAAAATGGTAGGTTTATCTTTCGGATAATCTGGATAGAGACTTAAGGCTTTCTCGTAGCCGACTTTTGCGGTGATGTCTGCCAGCGCTATATCAATGTGCCAAGCAATGTTGAGTTCCCAACCCATGAGGCGCACAATCGCTAAGCAATCTTCGGGTGTCCATTCTGCTGGTTCATACTGCAAAATATCGAACTCAATCGGCAAGCTGGCTTTTCCAGCTTTGACAAGCTGCAGATAGGCATTCACGCCACGGCAATACGCCAGCAAGGCATTTCGGCTTTCTTGCGAGAGCACCGAGCTTTTCCAGAGTGAATCTGCCACACGCCGTAGCCCTATGGTTCGGAAGAGTTTGTCGAATGCCAAGGCTGGTTCGCCAAGAATTTCAGCCAGTTCGCCTTTTGCCGCTCGCCGCGCAATATCCATTTGCCAGAGCCGCTCTCGTGCATGCACAAAACCTTGAGCAAAGAACAAATCAGCTTCGGTGTTGGCTTCAATGTGGGGCACAGCGTATTCGTCGTAGTAGATATTCACAGCTGCTGTGAGCCCCTGTAGCTCGAAAGCAGTGTCATACTTCGGTAAGGATTTGTGCAGCATCACATACAGCGCAATTGCTGCCCCACAACCGATAAAGACCAAAGACAGCGATAGACCGACAATGAGTTTGACCGTACGGTTCATCGGGGTTAATCGTAGCGAAGTTCGATTTTGTCGTATGTGCCCGCATATGTGCTCAGCCTAACTGCATCGGCTTTGTAGAAATCGTGCGGGAAGCCCAGCTCAATCTGACTGACTTCATTGAGCTTTTTCATGGCTTCATCGGGCAAGGTGAGATTTAGAGCACCAAGGTTATCACGCAATTGTGCTTCGGTGCGTGCGCCAATGATGGGAATTACGCTGATTGGATGTGCATTCTGACGTGTCCATTGAATTGCCACTTGCGATGGGCTGACGCCCAGTTCCTTCGCCACTTCCAGCACCACCTCTGCAATTTTATTAGCGCGCTCCGACCGTCGAGAGCTGTGTTCTGGCAGTCGTCCTGTTTCATTGCGCAGATATTTGCCGGTCAAGGCTCCGCCGCCAATTGCTCCCCACGGTGTAACCGTCAGACCGAAGGCTTTCGCCATTGGGAGTAGCTCGCGCTCTGGCGTGCGTTGAAGCAGACTATACTCAATTTGCAAAGCAATGAAACTTGTCCAGCCGCGCAGTTCAGCCATCGTGTTGGCTTGTGCCACAATCCATGCAGGCGCGTCAGAGATGCCGATGTAATGCACTTTTCCCTGCCGCACAAGGTCATCTAACCCGCGCAGAATTTCTTCAACGGGCGTGGTGGCATCCCATACATGCACCCAGAGCAAATCAATAAAATCGGTGTTGAGCCGTTTGAGGCTTTGCTCGACGGAGCGCATCATGTTTTTGCGATGATTGCCACAGAAGTTCGGGTCACCCAGTCGGTCGTAGAGTGTGTATTTTGTTGCCACTACAAAGTGGTCGCGGTCGCTGGCGATAAATTCGCCTACGAGTTTTTCACTTGTGCCTTCCGTGTAGCGATTTGCCGTATCAATGAAATTTCCTCCTGCATTAGCATACGCATCAAATACGCGCTTACTTTCCTCTCTATCTGCGCCCCATTTCCACTCTAACCCGAAGGTCATTGTGCCTAAGGCAAATTCCGAGACCCTTAGACCCGATTTGCCCAGTAACTTGTATTTCATGCCTCGAAGGTTGGTTTGTTAGCGGTGTGCCTGTTTTGCAAAAAAACACTCTTTTTTGCATCCCTACAAATTTCGCAAAACATCATCACTTCGTGGATACAGCTTACAGCTCAATGAGATGCTTCGGTGCTGAGGGCAAAGGCTGTGCCCCTGCTTCAGTCAAATACACCATATCTTCAATCCGAACGCCAAACTCATTGGGAATATAGACGCCCGGCTCAATCGTGATGACGCATCCGGCTGGCAAGCGCATGTCGGTTTTGCGCCCAATGGTCGGCACTTCATGCACTTGAAGTCCTACGCTATGCCCTAATGCGTGTGAGAATGCTTCACCATAGCCGCGCTCTGCAAGAAAGTTGCGCACCACTCCATCTAGCTCCTTAGCCATCATTCCGACTCTTGCCTCACGAATGCCTAACAAGTGCGCCTCCAACACCGTCTCATAGGCTTGACGCATGGCAGTTGAAATTTTGCCCACTGCCACTGTCCGTGTTTGGTCAGAGCAGTAGCCCTCTACCACACAGCCCATATCAATCACCACCAGCGAATTGTTTTGGATGAATTTCTCGGATGCCCGTGCATGAGGCAGCGCCGCACGCGGTCCTGACGCCACAATCGGTTCAAACGCATCGCGCTCAGCGCCGAATCTTTTGTTCCAGTATGAAATTTCTGCCGCCACCTCGCGCTCAGTTATGTTCGGCGAAAGGATTTCCAACAGCTTCTGAAATACCTTGTCGGTAATGGCAACTGCCGCCTTGATTTTCTCCAACTCTTCAAAGGTTTTGACCACAATCAGGTCGTCATATACGCCAGTTTTGGGCACCAGCTCTATATCTGGCAGCTCTTTGCGCAGTTTCTCGACCGTGGCAAACGGTAGCTTATCGGCTTGAAATCCAACTCTCGTCCCTAAGGGATACTTGCCTGTTTTCAACTCCTCCAAAAACCCGTCTTGCGTGATGACTGGGATAGCATTTTTCACTTCAGCTTTCACCTGTTCAGCATACCGACCGTCTGTAAAGAGCCATGCTGACTCTTTGGTCAGTAGCAACACGGCATTTGAGCCGCTGAAGCCTGTTGTCCAACGAATGTTAGCAAGGTCTGTCATGAGCCATGCATCCAACTGCTCATCTTGCAGTTTGCTTCGCAGTGCATGAAGTTTGGGGTCTACGGTCTGTGCAATTTCAAGTGTATCATTCATGTTGGGCATTGCGTTAAGTTAAGTTACTCGAATCGGCTTTGATGACGCGCACAAATCCTACTTGCGATTTCACTATGGCGCGTCCATTTTTCTCCTCTTGCTTTTTCAACGCCTTCAGCTGTTCTTCCAGTGCTTTCACTTCTGGCGAGTATTCGTATGTGGTGCGGTATTGCACCTCAAACTCAAACCCATTGAAAGGAATGCGCTTTTCGTGCAAGAGCTTGACCTGCTCATCAATAATATCAAAAACCGCAGGTTTGAGTTTTTCAATTTCTTCCTCGAGCTCCGATAGCTTAGCGCGCAAGTCCAAGTAGCGCATTAGCAGATTTTTTTCTTCGTCGGTCATACATGTTATTCACTTAGATTTGCTTGAGTTTTCCAGCTCTCGAGAGAAGCATAAGTTTCACAAAATAGTGCAAGAATGCGGTTATTTCTCACACTGAACGCACCTACCATGCCGAGCGAAGCGAAGCATGACCTCACCCTGTTTCGGCATTGCCGAAACCGTTCCTCTCCTTTTGCAAGGAGAGGGACAATAGGCGAAGGTTGGCTATCCTCACCCCTGTCATGCTGAACGAAGCACAAGCGCAGTGAAGCATCCACATTCCCACATTGTCATGCTGAGCGAAGCGAAGCATCCATACTGTGGATTCCTCACTGCGTTCGGAATGACACAAAAGAAATGCCCGGAGCGACACAATGCCCGCCATGACAAAAGTGCTTGGCATAACATTGCCTGTCATGCTGAACGAAGCGCAAGCGCAGTGAAGCATCCACATTCCCACATTGTCATGCTGAGCGAAGCGAAGCATCCATACTGTGGATTCCTCACTGCGTTCGGAATGACGCAAAAGAAATGCTCGGAGCGACAAAAAACGCTTGAAATAGCATTGCAGAAAAGCTCAGAATGGAAACAAATGTTGCAGTCAAAACCTGTTTGTTCTTACTTTGTCAGCATCACACAAGCTAAAAACTTTTCAACTTTCCTAAACAAGCAGTGCTATGGATTCGCTTCAGGATGACTCTTTGAGCTCTACGCTGGCAACTCAGCGGGAGCTTGCCCAAAAAATCCGTGACTTTACGGGCATTGAGCGCGATTTTGTTGCCCTCAAATTTTGCACCACGCTCGATGATATTCCTCCCGGCGTTCAGCGCTACAAAGGAAAGGGCATCTACTGCGGCATGTGGAAAGAAGTCTCCAACTATGCGGCACCGTTTTACACTGTGCCAGATGACCACATCTGCGCAGGCGGTGTCAGCTACACAGGCATGGGACAGAAAGCGCTTCCGCCTCAGCTCGAGGAAATCGGCTGGTCTATGCTCATTGGCGAAGGCAAGATTTACTACTCTCGTGAGTCGGTTACCAAGTGTCAAGAAAGTGTGCCATACAGCTTCAAAAAAGCCAAGTATTTTGCGGCTACGGTGATGGGACGGCTGGAAGAAGTTCCCAAGCCTGATGTCGTGCTTTTTTTCTGCAATGCGCGTCAGTTAGAGTGGCTCTGCCATGCCTACAGCTTTGAGTCTGGTGAGTTGGTGCAGGGTTTAGCGGGTCTGTCGCTTTGTGCTTTGGTGGTGCCGCATCCGTACATATCGCAAAAGCCGATTTTTTCGCCCGGCGATTTATCTGGTCGCGAGCTGGCACGCATGAGCGATGGCGAAATGTGCATTGCTTTTCCTTTCAAAGACATTCCCATGCTGGCGCAAAACCTTTACCGCATCAAGAAGTTTGAGGATTTGCCAAAGTCGCTCCTACGCTAAGACCAGCATAGGGCTCGGTAATAAGTTCTGCTGCGCAGAGTTTCAGTTGGCGAGCAGATGTGCCAAAGCATTGGCGGTGGCGCATCTCTATGGCTGCAATCAGTTGATTGGCACGCTGACGCAGGTCTTCATCGCTAAGTTCGCCGCGCACAAATCTCATGCGCGCAATCCATAGTTGATACTTGAGCTCCAAAATATCCTCGCGGAAGACCTTTGCTTCTTCCAGCTTGTGCCAAGTTGATACAAGGCTCGGTTTCAGCCGCTGTTTCTTTTGACGCTTTTGCATAACTTCGCACGCTATTTTGCAAACTTAATACTTGTTCGTTTATGAAAGCCATTATTCCTGTTGCTGGCGTCGGCAGCCGTCTTCGTCCTCACACCTACACGCTCCCAAAGGTGCTTTTGAATGTCGCTGGCAAGCCCATTATCGGACATATCATTGACAAAATCATCGCAGAAGGCATCAAAGAAGCTGTGGTGGTCGTTGGCTACTTAGGCGACATGATTGAGGAATATCTGACGCGTCACTACGATATCCACTTCACATTTGTCGAGCAAGAAGAGCGCCTTGGTCTGGGACATGCCATTTGGATTACGCGTCAGTATGTTGGCGAGGACCCCGTGCTCATCATTCTCGGCGATACCATTTTCGAGGTGGATTTAAGCGAGGTGCTGCGGCGTGAGCATTCAGCATTAGGCGTCAAAGCCGTTGAAGACCCGCGTCGCTTTGGTGTGGCAGAAGTTCAAGATGGGTTTATCACTCGGCTTGTCGAAAAGCCCGAGCATCCGCGCTCCAATCTTGCTGTGGTTGGACTCTACTACATTAAGCGACCTGCGCTCCTGATGGAATGCTTGGACCGCAATATTCAAGCTAATCTGCGCACCAAAGGCGAGTTTCAACTCACAGATGCCTTACAAGCCATGATTGAGCGCGGCGAAAAATTCTCAACTTTTCCTGTCGAGGGCTGGTATGATTGCGGCAAGCCTGAAACTTTGCTCTCGACCAATGAAAAACTGCTCAAATCTCGCTCACGATACAAAGATATTTTCGGCTGCGTGATTAATCCGCCAGTCTATATCGCCGAGGATGCCGAAATTGAAAACTCTATCATTGGACCATATGCCACGATTGGCAGTAAAGCTGTCATCAAAAATTCTTTGATAAAAAACTCCATCGTCGGCGAACAGGCACGCGTCATTTCCATGCTACTTAGCGAGTCTATCATTGGCAACAACGCTCACGTGTTAGGCAAAACTCGGCGCATCAACATTGGTGATTCTTCAGAGGTAGATTTAAGCTGAGCTACACAGGGCTCACCGAACCTGAGGCGCCCCACACGCAGTAATAAATGTGCTTGCCTCGTTTTGGAACGACATCAACGAAACAATGCTTCATAACCAAACAAAAAGCGTTTCCATGACAGCGCCACAACCAATTAAGGTAAGCAACTTAAATGGATGCTGCGTTACGACAAGCTTTGCAAGCACGCGCTGCAATTCGTGATGCTCTTTCTAAACAGCGCCTTGCGCTTTCAGAAGAAGAGTGGCAAACACGTAGCCAGAAAATTTTTCAGAGCCTGATGGATGCCCCAGTTTTGCACCGAGCTCGCATGGTGCATTGTTTCATTTCTATGGCTTCACGTCGCGAGGTCAATACCGAGCCTATCTTACAATGGCTACAGGCACAAGGCAAACCAATCGCTGTGCCCGTTATGAAATCACGCAATCTCGTCAGTGTGCGCTTTACAGGCATGGATAAACTTGCCAGCGGTGTCTTTGAGGTCCTCGAACCTATCGAACATGTTCCTGTCGATGAATCCATGATTGATGTGGTGCTCACACCACTTCTGGCTTGCGATAGAGCTGGTAACCGCTTGGGATATGGCAAAGGTTTCTACGACAACTTCTTTTCTCGCCTAGCAGCAAAAGGTATTCACCCGTATAAAATTGGCTTAGCTTTTTCTTTTCAAATTTTGGAACACATTCCCCAAATCCCAGAAAAAGCACATAAAGATGTGCCCTTGGATGCTATTGCCACCGAAACTGGCATGATTTACATCTCACCGTAGTTTATGCTGCTCTGCCAGCTCAAAATACTGGCTATGCAGTTGCAAGATGTGGTCAATGTAGCCATACTTTGCTTTCGCATTGGCAAAGTTTGAGGCATATTGCTTTGCTCTTCCTGCAGAAGTCATAGCACTATCAATCTTGCCGGTCCAGAGATAGGCCTTGAGTCGCAGCATTTCTGTATGCAAATCCAAATCGCGCTGATGCCAAGGCTCCACCTGCGCCAACAGTGTCAGCACCTGCTCGAATTCTTTCTGCTCAAAAGCTCTTTCTGCTTGTCTCAAGCAGGAGAACGCCTTGACTTTTGCCTCTGTAGCCGTATCCATGATGGCTTGCTCGCGTGCAGTTTTTTCTTGTAGCGAAAGAAATGGCGAGAATAACTCCATGTCGTATGCCAGTTGCATGGCTTGCAAGCGCATGGCAATTGCTACATCGAACTCAAACGAAAGGTGCGACCGATACAGACGCTCCAATATCCGCCTTGCTGAATCTATAGGCGTCGCTTTGCTCCACAGCATCGCATCTGCGAGCGCAAACCAAGCCCGTTCAGGATGCTCCACATTTTGAAGTTGACCTTGTGCATCATTAAAGACTTCCTTGAAGGTAACTTTGCCTAAGTGCGCCAGTGCCAACTGAGCACGCAGATACCGATATGCCGCCTCAGCATTAGTGCCATGCGACATATCCAAGACCCGCTTTGCCAGCTTGCTTGCCTGTTCATAGTCCTCGTGTTCGTAGGCTTTTGCGGCTTTCTTCAAGAGCTGTGCTACAATGTGTGGGCACTCCACCTGAAAAATGGTCTTGCGCTCAAAAACCTGCTGGTAATACGGCGCAATTTGCGGCGGCACCATTACCTTGCTTAGATGCTCCAACCACTCACTCAGTAACTCGTCGAGCGATTTGCCATACACCCGTGCAAAATCTGCATCAGCATACACTTGCTTGAACGCTGCCATGCCGTATGTTTTCAAGAGATACTTCACAAAAGAACCCGCCAGCGTGTAGCTTGTTGAACTTAGTTCAGTCCAAAACCCAATGGGATTGAAGAGTGATTTAACATCAAACTCTGGCTTATTTTCCAGAAAGTTTGTCGAGAGCTCATCGAGTGTCCACTCAAACGATGGTGTTTCCAGCGCTACCGCAATTCCCTCCAGTAGCCCTATACTTGGCGATAACCCCAGCCATCTATCACCAAACGGTTTCATGAAAAGATGCACCAGTTCGTGGCGCAACACTGCATCGACATTTTGCTGTGTGATGTGAATTTCGTTCATCCAAACGCGCGCCATTTCTGTTTTATCCAAACCTGTAAAACGCTTTTTGCTTTCTCGGTCTGGATAAACGAAAATGTAAATTGGTGGCACAGTATCCAGCTCCATTAAGCCTTGCAAATCGTAGATTTCTCGCCTGATGCGTTGCCGTAGATGCTCGCGTTCTTTTTCTGAGAGTGCGGCACTGGCATACCACATTTTTGATGAATCCAATGGCACCAGTGTTGCCATAATGGCTTGCCGTGATGAGCATATTCCCAACGACTCACTCTGTAGCCAAAAAAAGACTGCAGTGCTTATGGAGAGCAAGAGCATTAGGCGCGCCCATGCTGAAGGAAGCTTTTTGTAAAACCGCCATGTCAGCATCGTCGCCGATATGGCAAGTGTCTCTACACGGAAGAGCACATAGCGCGGCTCAATTTCAATTGCATCGTCGTAGATAGAGCCTGAAAAGAATCCAAAGATGTGATTGAAGAAATACACTTGCGGCGTGGTGTAAAAGCGGTAGAGCGGCGGCACCAGCAGAAGTATCAAGTATAGCACCACAAACAGCGATTTTTTCTGCCGCAGTGGCATAACCTCAATGAGCAGAACCAATGAGAGCGTGAAAAGCACTCCACCGCCCACTGCCAAAGCATAAAACCCAAGTCCCTCCAAATACGCGCAATTGCGCACAAACAGCATATTGACCGCCATTACGACTGGCGGAATGATAAGCGTCAGAAGCGTTACCCATAAGCGTCTTTGCGTCTCGCTCTCGCTTAGCCAGAACAAGCCCAGTGCCAAAGGCAGAAGCGCCGCTTGCACCAAGCAAAATTCATATCCCAACACATTGAAGAGCGGCACATTTGCCAAAGCAATTGAGAGCAATAGTGCAAACCCCAAGACGAGCCATGCTCCTCGATGTGTTATTTTGCTCAGCCCAAGCATCTTTGTCATTGAATTGCTGCAAGAAAGTGCGGGTCAGAACCTTTCACGCATGTTAGCGGATTTGTTGTTCATAAAAATCCCACTTGAGCTTGTGCAAGGGTTTTGCTGCTGTGCGTGGTTGTGGCGCAAAAGTTTTTTAGCACTCCGATGTGCTTAACGGTTGAGCAATTTGGTTTTGGCTATGCTGTTCCAGCGCTCGACCATTTTGTCAAATTCCGCGCTGCGTTTGATGCTTAGCAGTCGGCGCGTTTCGTCGTTGAGAAATCCGTAGAGCTCGAGCTTATCGTAGAGCATGAAGAGTCGCTCGGCTTGCAGTGCGTCTTGGTAGAGCACTGGAAATTTGGTGAGCAATCGCTTTTGCGATAGCAGTGCAGCATCATAACGCCCGTTGCTTAGGAAATACTCGACAGCGTTCAGACGCTCATTTAGGTAAGGAATAGCCGCTATGTTAGAGCTTGTGGTATCGGCTATGCTTTCACCATAGGTGAGCCCGATGGGCAACTTGCGCTCACGGCTCTCGCGTGTGGATTTCGGCAGTTGTTCGGCTTCGATTTGTGTCAGTGCCGCCACAATTTCTACCCGTGATTTTGGCAGCACATCTTCAATGAAGAAATAGGCAGATTCAGGCAGTGCATACACTTCTGTTTCCTTGAAGAGCATGGCTTTTGCACCTTTTTTTGTCAGCATGAATGTCTTTGCCAAAACTTCCTCTTTGGCTGAAAGCGGTAGCCACTGCTGCTGATAAGGGTGCAAATAGAGTGCAGTGCCTGAATCGATTTTAATCCACACTTTCGTTTGAGCACTAATCACTGTGCTGCATAGCATTAGGCATAAGCAGAGTTGAAGCGTTCGCATAACAATTGTGATGTTAGAGGTCATAAATGTGAACATTTCCTTTAATGATACCTTGCTTCTCTATCACTTCGCGATAGTATTGCTGTGCCCCCATTTTGAGCGCTGTCTCAAAACCGCTCGATAGCACTGTCGTCTCAATTGGGAGCCACAGTGTTGTTTTACCCAGCGGATTTTGGCGTGAGATGGCTTCAAATTCATTCAGCCCGAGCTGACCAATTTGTGTTACATCCAATCCTGTATCGACCAGCAGGAACAGATGTCCGATTGCCCCCGGCTCTGCAGTTGGAACAACTACGCTTTGCGGCGCTTTTGGTCGCACATCCACAATCGCGCAGTGAATACCAACTGCCATCAAGCATGAAGCCAGATAGACGACGAAATCTTCACAATCGCCCGAGCGCTTCTCAAGTGTCTCGCGCGGCGATTGCACTTGGTCGACAACCATTGATGTGGTTGCATCAGGCACATAGCGCAGGTCTTTACCCAATTCGGTGATAAAGCGCCTGAGTTGGTGGAATCTGGCAGGTTGACTGGTGCTATCACCCGTCAGCGCACGTAGGTATTTTGTTTTTGCAAACAGCTGCACTTGTTGGTCATTTGGTGCAATAAAAAATTTCAAACTCCATGTATCGCCATCCCATGCATTTTCGTTGAGTATAACCACTGGCACATTAGCTAATGGGAGCCTACGGTTATCGAGCTCGACCGAGATAGACAGCTCACCAATGCGCGAGATTTGAAACTGCTTGACATCGCTCAGATACAAATAAATCGGCACATCGCGCAGCTCATCAGCATCAATTTGAATTGGCTCACTTTTAAACCGACCTGTGTTACCCAGCGTCGCCGTAACCTGACACCACACGGGACGCTTGTCTGCATTGTGCAAGGTAAGAATTGCAACGGGATTGTGCGCGTAGTATTCGCGTTTTGATTGGAAAATATTCTGATGCAGCAATTTGAGGTCAGCAAGTTTCAAAATCGGCTGAGTTTGTGCGCCAAACTTGAACGTTGCACCTGCTCGGAACGACTGCTCTTGTAGCAAATTGTTCGGGGAGTTTGTCCAGTTTAATGTTGCAGTGTTCAGCCATCTTTCAAATTCTCCACGTGAGAACTTGGTAGAAGAATACCACACGCGCTCAATGCCCACACTGGCAGCAAGGTCGCTGGTGAGTGGAACGCCGATATCAAGTTGCAGTGTTTGAAAATTGAAGGTTGCTATTCCCCGCTGCGCCCGAATTGCCACTTGAATCGGCTCCGAGATGTTCGGCAAGGGATTCGGCAAACTTTGCATGTAAAACGCACTGATGCTTCTTAAGTGCGCCGAAAGCCCGAAGCGAAAATACGGCTGGATGAACTCCAGTTCGCCAAACGGCAGGATGTCGTTCCGAAACCGATATGGCAAGTCCACTTGACCGATGCTCAGCACTGGTGTTGGCATAATACCCAGATGCATGCGTAGGTTGCCCAGCGTGGCATACCCGCGTAGCCCCGCAAGGAGACTTTGCTTTTCCCAGTTCATTGGTTTAAGCTGAGCTGTAAATACACCGCCTTGTGTTTCAGAGACTTTCAACCGACTTGCAGCGACTTTTTCCATGAGCACCGAAAAAAACATACTGACTCCAACCTGCTCACTGCTTAGCCCCAGTGCAAACGACAGTGGGAAATTGGCACGATATACATCATTCGGCTGATTGGACGGACGCACCAGCGCGGCATCTTGCGGCAGACTGATAGCAGTCGGCTCGGGCTCAATTTGGAAGATTTGCTCGTAGTTGTTGTTGATAGTCGCCTGTGCGCGCCAAAGCCCAGTCTGATATTGCAACACCACTTTTGAGACCAAATAATTCGATGCATCGAAACGATTGCGTAGCACTTCGGTCTGAACCGAGATAGCAAACTTTGAAAAACCCTGATTTTGGAATTGCTCTATCCAGTCCACGGTTTGTGCTGAAGCAACCGAACTTAGCAGCAGCAGTAGTAGGGCAACAGACCGCATCATCTTGGTAGGTAAGTTTGTTGCGATTGCCTCACTTTCCGAATCAGATTCATCAAGTCGGTTTCAAAGACACTGGGCAAATTCCGAAAGCGTTGAGCTCTAATTGTCTCGTCCGATTCTTTTGCACCGATTCCCAGCTGAATTTTTTCTACTACGCCGTCAATATAACTTTTTATGCGTTCTCGAAACTGTGATTCATCTCTCGGTGTGTGCGCGCCGCACAGCTTCTTACAGACCTCATCCTGCGATTCTGACTGACTGTAGAAGTGAATAATCCATCCTCGCAGATACTCTGTTACGGTTGCGCGATGCACGGATAATTCTGCGGCAACTGCTGAGATGGCGCGGTGTTTGAATTCGTTTTTGCGCAAGGCTTGCAGAATCTGTTCCGCCAGTTCATCTTTGGGCGCTTGATGCAGCGGCTTTTCTCCCAGTTCAAAGTCTTCGGGAAGTAAAAATTTACGCTGGCAAAGCGATGCATTCAGCACGGCACGCTCGGTTGCCGCCTTCAGTTCCCGCACATTGCCTCGCCATGGCTGCTCCTTTAGCCAAGCTAACAAGGCTTCAGAAATTTTCAGCTCTGGATTGATGCGATGCAAAAGATGCGTAAAAATCACCTCAATATCTTCTGGTCGCTCACGCAAGGGCGGTATGACCAAACTAAATCCATTGAGGCGATAGAATAAATCTTCTCGGAAGCGTTTTTCTGCAATCAGTCTTTCCAGCGATTGATGTGTGGCAGCAATGATGCGAACCGAAACATGAATAGTCTTCGTCCCGCCCACGCGTTCAAACGAGCCTTCTTGCAGCACGCGCAAGAGCTTGACCTGAAAGCTCATGCTGGTCTCTCCGATTTCGTCAAGAAATAGCGTGCCACCATTTGCTTGCTCAAAGCGCCCGATTTTCGTTTTCACGGCACCCGTAAAGGCACCAGCTTCGTAGCCGAAGAGTTCAGACTCAATTAGATTTTCATTCAAGGCGCCACAGTTGATGGCAATGAACGGTTTATCTCGTCGCTCCGAACGGCGATGAATAAATTGCGCCAGCTTTTCCTTGCCCACTCCACTTTCGCCTAAAATGAGCACAGGAATATCGTGCTTTGCCACTTGGTCTGCCTTTGCCAAAATGGCGGCAAGCGGAGAATTGGCAGCAAAGTAGATGTCTTCGGCTTCAGGAAAGGTTTTAGGTAAGCTCACTGGCACATTGTGCGAGAGCCGCTCGTAGAATTGCAACCTGTAGCGCAATTCTTCTCCATTGCTACTGTATGCCGCATCTTGGACTGACGATAGGCGCTGCTGTACTTTTTCAGTGTTTTTTGCAACCAGTGTTCTGACTAAGGCACGTCGGCTCCGCACCACCAGTAGCCCTGCGATTATCGCTATTGGTAAAGCATTTGCACTTAACCATAGCACTGGTACATCTACTTTGGCGATGTGCAATCCCACGAAACCGAGGATGTTCAAGCCAATTGCGCCAAGTGCCGCATGAAGCGAACTGGTTCTTCGTGTGTAATATGCAAGCGGCAGTAGTGAGAGCATGAGCAATGCGCCAATTTGCCAATTCTCCCACACGGTCAAGACTTCACCTGCCGCCACTTTCAGGGCTACCCAAATTTCCAATTCCGCTGTAGAGAAGGCTTCCCCGCTACGCTCACTGACCACATACGACGACACGCCTGCATAGTCAAGGTAGATGACTACATCGCGCCCCTTCACCTCGCCACCGCCCTGAATGACCTCCCGCAGAGAATACGTTGGCGTCAGTTTCTGCGTTGGCAAAACGATTGCTAATGTCTGCGTCAGGGGCACATCGTAGAAAAATGACGCCAGCGTTCTTACAGCACCTGCTTTGGCAATAATCTTTTCATTTTTGATGGTGAAGCCTTCAGAAAAGGGCAAAAAGCAGCGCTTGGCTGGAAAGGTTTTCCCGCCCAGTATGCGCACTGAATCTGTGTGGAGTTCTTCGGTCAGCAAGTAGATGTTCGGTAGCGTCTGCAGCGTGTGGAAGAAAAATTCATCCGATTCAGGGTGCGCAACATCGGCATTTGGGAACGCTAAGTCAAGAAAGATGCGTGTTGCGCCATTTGCGGAAAGGTTTTGTAATGCTACAGCATACCATTTGCGGTCGAGCGGCCAGCCACCTAAGGTCTTACAGTCATCTTCATTGATGACGACCATGATAGGCTGTTCTCGGGCGTAACTGTTCGCACTTGAAACAGTGAGGAGCAGCAGCCACAGCACCCAGTGCCTCAAGTTGGGGCAGTAGCGAATTTGCCACATTGTTACCTGATTAAGTCATCAACGCAAAATGCCATCGTGCGGCGCGCTTCACTTTCAGAAAATGCTTCACTTTAACCCTCTTCTTTTTTCAGCAAGTGGATTTGTTCAGCTGCTGAGCCGCCCTTTTGGCAACGCGCTCTTCTGTCGTTGCACTTGGCAAAATGCACACTTTTGCTTAAGATAAAACAAGAACTCCAATGTACAACGCGAGGCGCAAAAACGCTGCACACTGGAGTTCATCTGGTTTCATAGAGTCCACTCCTTTGAGAATCAGAGTGTTTCCACACAAAGAACAAAAGCACAAAGAACAGAGAATCCCTTACTGCGCGCGTATTGTCTGGCGTAGCACTGGCGAGTTTGCATCGCGCAAACCTACTTCCAGCGTGTATTCCCCTGCTGGCAACGGCAGACCCGTTTGTGACTGACGCAGCGGCACTTGAAACGACATTATTCTTTCTTCGCCTGAACGCACTTCAAAACTTGTCAGCACCTGTGCGCAGATTTCAGGTTGCTCTATCCAGACTCTCTCGTTCGAGCTTAGCCTCAGACTTAGCTGGCAGGATGTTGAGAAATTAAACCTCTGTGTTGTGCCCGAGCGATTTGTAATAGAAAACGTCCCGCTTAGTGTATCGCCCGGTGCCAATGCCGTCCTGCGCAGATTGAGTGCAAATTCTACACCGTTTCGCGTTGCTGCCGTGCGACTACTCAATTCAATCACGACCGAAGCCATGCTTTGCCCTACCAAGCTCACTGCACCACCGTTGACCAGCTTGACATCTGCACTGGCAATGTGAATCACTGCTTGTGATTCCTGAACCCGTTGAAGTTCTTCTGCCGTAAAGGTTACACTGTTCATGCCACGTGTCAGCTCCTTGAGCACATAGCGAGCGCTTCCCATGGGCGAAATCACTACGGTACCGCGTGACCATGTCACACTGTCTCTGGGCATGCCTGTTAGCACTGCAACAGCAGACATTCCCAATTCCCCTTCAAAGCGCACCACCAAGTTGGAATTTCGTGGCACTACCGTGTGTAGCCATGGCGAAAGTATTGTCAGTGCCGCTGGAACTCTCAGTCGCTTATCGGTCAGTGTTAGCCCTGTCAGATTCACCGTTACATTTGTCTCACTAGGTCCCATTTCCATCGCCCTCACTCGTGATTGGCTAGTGAAGGGCGAAGGATACACAAAAACGGCTGGTTGCAGTGCTACAGGTCCTATGGGCAGCACCCCTTGCGGCAGTGGCAATCGCTCGAATTCATACACCTGTTCTCCCACTTGTGCGCTCATGCGTTCTGGTAGGGTTGCCCCGAAGAACATAGCTGTACCGACACATTGCGTTTTGTCTGCTCCTGGTACTACTCTCGCCACAGTAATGCTGCTGCGTGGCGTTCCTCCACTTGGCATAATCACTCGGTTGTTGATTACTGCAGTGTTTGGCACACCATTTATGGCGCTTACAAAGAGCATACCGCTTACTTCATCTACCGACCAACTTACTACCAGCGGTTGCTGACTTCTATCTGTGCTACTAACAGGTGTCTCCAACCGGTCACAGCCTACCAGCAACGCGAACAAAAACAGGATAGCTGCAAGTATCGCCAGTACTATTCCAAATTGTCTCCCTGCATTATCTATTGCCTCTCTCGTCGTCACTGGCTATACCACGCTTTTTACACTTTGCTCTGGTTATGCATTAGCCAAATACCGTGCCAATTCTTATGTCTCAAAATGCTCTTATTTTGGCTATTTAGGCAGGTTTTTGATAGGAAAGTGTTAGGAGATACTGTCAAGAAGTGTCGGGAAATTGCTTTTCCTTACAATTTCAGGTCTCTTCTATGCCCAGCCGTAGTGGCTGTAGCGCACTTTGCTGTCGCAGTGACCCAAAAAGTCTATCCCAAAGCGACAGCATAGACCCATAGTTCGTATCCGCTTCCTCTTTTCTAACCGAGTGATGCACCCGATGCAGTGTTGGGGTAGGAATGATATAGGCTAAACCCTTCTCGAGAGCATAGGGCAATGCAATGTTACTGTGATGTAGCAAGATGATAGGGAAGGAGAGCAAAGAGTATAACAGGATTTCAGTCGCTCCAATACCCAGCACGGCACATACGGGCAGGCGTGCAACTTCTGACAGCATAATTTCTATGGGATGAAACCTTACCCCAGTTGTGACATCCATCAAAGCATCCGCATGGTGGAATCGGTGAAATCGCCACAAAAACACACTTTGATGATTTAACCGATGCCAGATATACATCCAAAAGTCATAACATAATACCAGCAAAACGCTCTCAAAAACTTCATTCAAACCCAACCCCTTCAGTCCTTGCCAGTAAGGCTGAATATGAGTCAATATCGTCAGTGTTGCGACAGATAGACTCGCAGATAGAAAGGTGTTCAATGCTGCAACAGCAAGATTCGGCAACGCATGTTTTAATCGCCCTTGCCGGTTCTGGAAGAACGGGATAATACCTTCCAGTAACCATAGCAAGCTGCCGAACACTCCTGCTACAATGATTATCATCATCTGCAAATGACTCTCCTTCATGGCTGTATGACCTTTTTTCTAAATTATGCATCGCAGTTTTTTGCTTCCAATTCTCTACGATATGCCGCCTTCAGCTCCCACAAGCAATGAATGCATAGACAATCTTCAAACTTGCTTCGGATGTAAGCGCTTTCTGCCTCATTCAACTCAATTGCACTGCATTGGCATAGCATCACAGCGCCGACTTTGCACTCAAATTGCACGCCGCAACGTGGGCATATCTTAATTTCGTGCTTATGCATCAGTTTGTTTGGGAATTAAGTCGCAAAACCAAAATCGGTTTTTTGTGCCTTGGTAGCTATACTCGCGCAACACCGTTTCACCTATCGAGAATTCAATTGGATGCTTAAAATATGGCGCATCGAAGCAAAATGTATGAAATTCACCATTTTCTCCACATGGGTCTATGCCTTCAGGGAGGCTGCTGAGAAATTGCTCATCAATAACTCGCCCAACGAAAGATTTTTCAAATATCTCTGCGTTTGCACAAACAATCACTGCTTTGAAGCCTAATTCAATTAGCTCTTTAAGTAGCAGCTTTGTATCTTTTTTCCAAAGTGGGAAGATGGCTTTAATGCCCAGTGGCTCTAATTTTTGCTCCCGATACTGGCGCAAATCTTGCAAGAAAATATCACCAAAAGCGGCGCATTCAAACCCATTTGACTTTAACTCAAGAATTTTTTTGCGCATCTCTGCTTCATATTCAGCATTGGTCGGCTGCTCTGGTAATTCAATTGTGCCGTAAGGGATTCCAATCGCCTCGACTTGTGCTTGCCATAAGGCGCGCCGCAAGCCATGCATGCTAACCCGATTGTATGACGCATTTACTGAAGTAAGCAAATACTCTACACTGTATGTGTTATCCTGTAACAAGTAGTGTAGAGCTAAAGCCGAATCTTTTCCGCTGCTCCAATTAAAGTAGGTTTTTATGCGATGCATTCTTAGGCAAACGGAAATTTCTCTTTTGCTTGTATGGGTGGGCATTTTACATTTGCGTAGCTACAAAATACGCAGCACTCTCCTTGCTTTGGTTTTAGCAGTGTTTTGCAATTTCCACACTCGTAGAAATACTGGCATGCGTCTGCTGGCATGATGATTTCTTTTTTGTAGCCGCAATTTGGACAGGTTAGGATAGCCGTAGCAATTATGTTACTTTTATTTTGCAACACATTAGTAAGATTATACGGCTAATATGAACGTAATTTCCAATATACCATTATGAAAGCGCTTTTCCATAGACTCTGGCTGAACCGGTTTTGGCAGTAAAATTTCTTTGTAGAAACGCTGTTTTGCGTTCTTAGCTTCTAACTCGAGAATGTCTTTATTTAGCGTTAGTGTAATATCTTTTTCTTCTACACCGGGCAATTGTGCATAGATTTTAATTGATGCGGCTTCTATGAACACATCGGTTTCAGGCTCTGCTTGCACTGGTACGACCACCTCACTGGCAGCATTTCTTTGCTGTGCGGCTTTTCTGGCAAATTCTCTGGAAAACGTGCTTGTGTGAGCTCTGCTTCCTACCGCTGTTTTGAAAGAAATACTATAACTTGCCTTCATGCCCTCCTTTATTCGGCTCAAATCTATTTCGCCCTCTTTGGAGAAATTTTCTGCACTTCGTTGCAGGTTTTCAGCAAGTTTAGCTAACCGCTCAATTCCTTCTAAGATACTACCGATTGTGTCCTTCACATTTACTTTCTCTTTCATCATCGTTTCAGGTTTAGTAGTTGACTGAAACTGTTTTGAAGAGTTTTTCAGGCTGTTTTTTTTCTGTTTCCTTGATATGCTTCTTTGTGATGTCTTCAATCTCTTTGATTACATTTTCCAATTGCTTAATAATTTCGTGTCGTCGGCGCTCTACTGCTGCCAGCTCTTTTTCGAGTCGTTCTTTTTCTGTAGCGAGCACATACAGGTTAAGGTAATTGCCGCTGGTCCCAATAGGCTTGGCTGTTTTAGAGCGCGGAATGCGTTTGAGGCTACGTGCGGATTTAATTGCGCTGATGGTCTTTATGGTCGCCATAATTATGCTTGATTTTTCATTTCGAAGAAGCTGGTGGCATAAGCGATGCCAACTTTTTTTCTAAGGTTTCCAGTCTTGCTCTCAGTTCTTTATTTTCTTGCTCAAGTTGTTTTGTTTTTGTCTCGCTCGAGAGCATTGGGTCACTTTGCCACCAATTAATGCCTAACTCCATTGCTTTATTGACGGAACAAATCACCAAGCGGATTTTAATGTTAAGTAATTCAACATCTGCAAGGTTGATTTTAATATCCCCAGCAACGACGATACCTTTATCCAAGACGCGTTCTAAAATTTCAGCCAGATTGCTGCCGCTTGTAGAGTATGCAATTTCTCTACTCATCATGGCTCAAAGTTGGTTTTGCGCGCAAAAGCTATCACTTCCAGTGCTGGGTTCATCTTCACCTCGTAGATGTTTCTATCCATCACCCTACTCGGCAAGCCGACTGACTTAATAAATGCGCTTTCTTCATAGACTTCTGCATATCCTAACCAGCCTTCAGGAATTTTTTCTAACTTTACCAGCTTGGCTGTTCCGCCCGTCATTGACCCTACAAAAGCCACCAGCTTTTTGGCAGCATCTTCAAAGCCCATAATGTCTTGCTAGAATTACTTTGCTAATTTTTCTGAACGCAGCACATGCAGATTGGTTTCTGCATTGCGTCCCAATCCCACCTTGCTGCTCAGCGACGACTCCAAATAGAGACGCGTGCGCTCCACCAACCTTTTCACTAATGCTCGGATTTCTTCTTGATTTGTTTTTGACCCAACACGACTTGTTTCCGATACCAAGACATCTTGGCAGACACTCATGAAGAAATCTGGGGGCTGATAGATTTTTGTGCGCTGTACGGCTAATGTTTTTGCAATCATGATGGAAGCACGCACCGTTGGTGCAAACTCACATCGTCCGCTTTCTCGCAAGGCTCTGACAAGATTGACAATTTCTTCTGCATCTTGTGGCGGAATCTTCGATTTGGCTACGACAATTGCCACTTCAGTTTCGAAATCAGGATAGCCAAGGTCAATCGTAATCATGCGGTCGCGCAGGGCATCAGCAACTTTGTGCACCCCAGCATATTCTTCAGGATTGCTAGTGAAAATGCCGACAAAATTCGGATGAACCTTCAAATACCCATCTTCGCCAGTGCGCCCTGCTGGAATGTCTAAAATTTTTTCCTGCAAGACCGATAGCAGCACATTGTTGGCTTCTGGACGTGAGCGTGTAAATTCATCGTAGAGCAGCGTAAAGCCATATTTGCACGCTACAGTCAAGCGGCTGTCGACCCAGCGTTTAGCAAAATCTTCCTCAACTTTGAGCACACGCGATTGAAACCGATCGACCACTCTGCGGCTATGGTAGCCAAACTCTCCACCCACCAAATCGCTGGTCTTATACTCAGCGTCGCCATGAATCATCACAATTGGTCTGCCAATTTTGCTAGCGATGTGCATAGCAAGGGTCGTTTTGCCCGTGCCGCTTGCACCGCGCAAGTGTATAGGAAAACCCGCCTCAATGTAGGTCAGAGCCCGATAGGTTAGGTCTTTGACATACTTGGTCTCGACGAAATCTGGCAAGGGCGACGCCTCAATGACTGCGCTAATATCGTTCATTCGTTCATCCGTTGCGTTCAGGTTTTAGTTTACTTTTTTTGCTTCACAAAAGGAATACTGATGGCAAACTGTCTTTCTATCTCGCTGGGCTCACTTGTTGGCTTTGGCATATCTACCTTCGCTGTGCTTGCTAATGCGCGACCTGAAAGCTCAGCCCATATTGCTTGGTCTTCTCGTCGTTTATTGGCATAGGCAGTCACCATCGCAGCAGCCTGACGCCTCAGCTCTCGCACGGTGTCTTTTATGCGCTGTACCTCATCTTGCTTTGCTTGCACGAACTGATGAATTTGGCTCATCAGCACACGATGTGCTTCCATGCGTTTTTGCTCATTGGCTTTGAGCCCAGCTTTGAGTTCTGTTGCTTTTGCCTTCAGTTCCTGCCTAAGTTGATTGTGTTCTATTTGCAAGCGCACCATGAACTGCCGATGCTGTTCTAACAACTGCTGCACAGACTGGCGCAGTTCTGTCTCATACTGCGATAGCATTGCTTCGGTCTGTTTTTTGCGCTGCACATTTTCCTTGCGAATTTGCTCGCGTAAGTCATTGATGTTCTGTAGGAGTAGCTTTGTCTCGCTCTTAAGACGCTGGATTGATTGTTTGCGCTCCAGTGCAAGATGTGCGCGCTGCTGGCGTGCTGCTTTGATGCTTTCCACGATGGCGCGCATGGATGTGCTGCCCTGGCTATTGGCGCCACTAAGCGTTTTCTCTAACATGATGAACCGTCTTACTGTGTTTTAGTCGTTGAAGTTTGAAGCGTTGCAGCATTTCTGCTACTTCTCGGCGCCGTGCTTGAGTTTGGCGAATCCGCTCTTCACTATCGCGCTGGAACTTTTCAAACATAGCTTTCAAGTCTTTGAGTCGCAATTCTTTGGCTTGTGCAATGCAGGTTCGTAACTGTGCCGAGAAGGCTTCTTGTTCGGCTCTGAAATCTCTGAACAGTTGGAGCAATTCTTCACGGCGTTTATGCTGCAGTTCTACAAACTTTTTCGTCAGTGCCGCAACTTCTGCAACACGGCGAGCATGTTGAGCTTGTTCTACTTTTGGCAGGCTCGTTAGTTCACGCAACACTTCTTGACTCAACTCGGTCTGCTCTGACAGGAACTGACACACGGATAGTGAGAGTTCAGTTTCACAGCGCTTCTGTGCTTCTACAGCATTTTTGAACATTTTGTCAAAATCCTTGTGGCGCACCGAGTGATATTGTGCCAAAGATTGACGCAAAGCCGCATTGTAGTCGCAAAACGCTGACTGCGCATGCTCTGCAGTTTCGTGAAATTCTCGCACAACACAGCCAGCTGCATCTAACGCTGCATGCATAGCGTTTAACGCTTCTTCATACAGTACGGTCTCAGCCATACATTGCATTTGCTCATTTAGCCGTACTCTTTGACTCATTGCCACACAGGAGGTTTAGTTGCGTGTGCTCGTGCTTTCTTGGAGCAGATGGCAAGTTTAGCGGCGTGCTTGGTGAATTGCACTTTGCACCTACAGCGCAAGGGCAGTTCAGCAAGCCGTCTAATTCGGGGTTACGCCGCCGTTGCAGTCAGACCAATTGCTTCGGCATACTTGAGATAGGTCTCTACCGATGCAATCACAACACGCGCCTCTACTGCTAGCAGCTCAATGCCGACTAATGAGACACGGGCAAATGCATCAATGACGATGCCCTTGTCCAAAATGCGGTCAATGACTTCTGCAAGGCTTGACGCCCCTGTTGATTTTTCAATTGCCATCGCTCTCTTTCTGGTTTAGTTTCCGCCGAGTTTCTCTCTAATCCTACCATCTGCTTAGCGGCGGCAACTAAGCAGAGGCAGGCATGTAGCGTAACTTACAATATTCATGCCGTAAATCACAACGCGCTGTTTTGGCGACTTTTCTCGGCAGAAATCATCCACTGTCGTCTAAAATTCTCCAGCATGAGCACAGGCGCGTTAGCCGTTTCTTCTTAGCTTCCGCTGCACCCTTTCAATTAACCCAACACAGTGAAGCACTTGCCTTGCACAAGCTGAGCGGCTTTGCTTTCCAGTCTATGCCTTTGGTCGAACTAATTGATGAAGAAAACCGTGTTTTTGACGATACCTTTTTCGGCTCTTACGACATCTGCGGCATCTTTGAACGGGTCGTGCTCAAAAAAGAGTATCCAATGCTCATCGGCTGCACGCTCCAGGAGCTTTCGCTTCTCTTCCATGATTTCGAGTGGATACAGGTCGTAGCCCATCACCCATGGCAATGGAATGTGCGATGAAGTAGGAATTAGGTCGCCGCAGTAGCATACTGAAGTTTTTCCGTCGGTTACGCGCACCAGTTGCTGGGCACGCGTATGTGCATGAGAGAGCATCAAGTGGATGTTGGGGAAGATTTCGATTTCGCCATTGGTAAAGCGCAATCGGTTGTGCTCCAAGAGCGGCACGAAATTTTCTTTCAGATAGCTGGCTTTCTCACGCGGATTAGGCGACATTGCCCACTTGAAGTTTTCTTCCTGAACATAGTAGGTAGCATTGGGGAAAGTCGGTACCAGTTTGCCCTCTTGAAATTTCGTTGCACCGCCAGCATGGTCAAAGTGTAGGTGCGTAAGGATAACATCAGTAATTTCCTCTGGTGAGACGCCTGCACGGCGCAAATTTTGCTCAAGAAACGACTCTGAGATTTTATACATCTCTCGATATTTGGGCTCCCACTTTTGCCCCATGCCCGTATCAACTAAAATTTTTCTGCCATTACCTACGATGAGCATGGCACGTGCCGACATTTCAATGCGGTTTTTTTCATCGGCAGGGTTGCTTTTCTCCCACAGCACTTTTGGCACGGTGCCAAACATGGCGCCTCCGTCAAGTGCAAAGCGCTCACACTCCACAGCGAAAATTTGATAGTCTCCGATTTTCATCTCTTCTAAGGTTTTAGGGTTTATGAGCCTCTGCTAATCTGCATTTACTAGCGTCTGGCGCAACCAATCCAATGCGGCTTGTGCAAAAAGCTCCTTGTTGCGCAGTCGCTCCTTGACAAAATAAAGTGTTTTTGCCTTTTCTTGGTTTCCGAGCTTATGGTTTGTTACCAGCGCCAAGCAGACCATGCCCACTGGCTTCGTCTCTGTTCCGCCTCCTGGTCCTGCAATGCCAGTTGTTGAAAGCGCAATATCTGCGCCCGAATTTTTCAAGCATCCTTTTGCCATCTCCAACGCCACCTCTTCGCTGACAGCGCCATGCCGTTCAAGTGTCTCCTGCTTGACCCCTAAGGTTCGCATTTTTGCCAAGTTGCTGTAGACCACATAGCTCTGCACGAAGAAGTTTGAGGCGCCAGCGATATTAGTGATGCGGTGTGCAATCAGCCCGCCTGTGCAGGATTCGGCAGTCGCTAAAGTCAGCTTGCGCTCTTGCAACAGTTGCCCAATGAAGGCTTCGAGCGGTTTCTCTTCTGTTGCATATAGGTATTTCTGAATGCGTGAGGCAATGTGTGCCACTACAGCGGCATTTTCTTGCTCGACTTGCTTGCGGTCTTTGCCTTTTGTTGTTACACGCAGGTTGACGCTGGCGGTCTGTGGCAGGTAGGCAAGGGCTGTGCCCGGTGTGAGAAAGGCTTTTTCATCACCGATGAGTTCAGCCAGATGTGATTCGCCAATGCCACTTGTCATCAGGTGCGTGTGTTTGATGTAGGTTTGCGAGAGCGACGCAAAGTAAGGCACCACATCACGGCGCATCATTTCTTGCATTTCTGCAGGCACCCCGGGCATGATGACCACATACTTGCCGCTGTAATTTGGCAAGTCATGCAAAATCATTCCGGGTGCTGTGCCCAGCACATTTTGCAACACTACACTGCCTTTGATGACCTCTGCCTGTGAGCGATTGTTTTCTGGCATTGGCATTTTGCGCTGTTCAAAAATGCGCTGGCAGTTCTGATATGCCTCTTCGTTGAACTCGTAGCCCAGTCCAAAAAATTCGGCAATAGCTTCCTTAGTTACATCGTCGTGCGTGGGTCCCAAGCCACCTGTTATGACCACGATGTCTGCATGGCTCAAAGCCTGTGCCAATGCTTCTTGGATGATGCGTTTATCGTCGCCAATCGTTACAATCCGCCGTGTAGCAATGCCGATGTTATCGAACTCTTTTGCAATAAATGCGGCATTGGTATTGATGACCTGCCCAATGAGCAGTTCATCGCCAATAGAGAGGATTTCAAGTTGCATAGACCTTGCAGGTTTGCCTGTGGAAGGGACTGCGCTGAACCACACAGGCTAAGATAGTAGATTTTGCTAAAATTGTGTCGTTCAGCGCAAATCTTGATGTGGAGGTTTCAGGATGCAGTTGCAGCAGCAGGTGTCTTTTCGGTGCTGGTCTCTGCGCTCTTTTTGGAGTCAGACTTTGCGCGATTGTTGTTCTTGTAGTCAGTGTTGTAGAAACCTGTGCCTTTGAGCACGAACCCACCAGCGGCACTAATCACTCTCTGAAATGCCTCTTGACCGCAATTGGTGCAGGTCGTCAGTGCTGGCTCAGTAATGCGCTGTTCAATTTCGGTTTCGTACCCACAGGCTAGGCAGCGATAGTGATAAATTGGCATAGTCTTCCCTCCTCTCTTCGTTATTTTTCGGGCAAGACAAACAATAAAGACTGGGCGAAAGTTCCCACTGATGAATGCCTACTCTTGCCTACTTTATGCCTCCCATTAGATTGCGAATCGGCTTGACCAGCAAGAAAAGCACCAGCGATGCAAGACCTGCTGTGGCAAACACAGACAGAAAGAGCCACGGAAGGGGAAAGGTCTCAAACAGACTAGCAATTTGTCCGCCTGCAAAATTGCCTACTGAAGCCCCTAAGAACCAGACTCCCATCATCTGACCAACTACACGCTCTGGCGCCAGTTTCGTCACCGTCGATAGCCCAACAGGACTCAAACATAGCTCAGCCATAGTGTGAATCAAATACACCATAACCAACCACATAGGACTGACCCGAAATCCTTCAGGCGCACCAACAATAGTGAATGCTGGCGGTACCAAAATCACAAACCCTAGTCCTGCTCCTAACAATCCTATTGCAAATTTGGTAGGACTTGACGGTTCTAAGTTGTGCTTACTTAGCCACATCCATAGCCATGCAAAAACTGGTGCTAGCAAAATCACAAACAGAGAGTTGAGCGACTGAAAGTATGACGATGGGAATGCAATGCCGAAGAGTGTATTGTTGGTATAGCGGTCTGCAAACAAATTCAGACTTGAACCTGCTTGCTCGAATGCCGACCAGAAGATAGCAGCACAGATAAATAGCACCACAATTACCACCAAGCGATTGCGTTCCACCGGGGTCCACTCTTGCGCAAACAGCACTCCGAAATAACCAAAAGTTACAATCACATATGCCACACCAATTACAAAGCTGATGTTGTCGGCATTGATTTGAATTGTGTTCGTTACGCCAAGTATGGCTACTAGCATCAGTATGGCTAATGTCATACCTACCCCGAGTATGAGTTGCCGCTTCGTTTTTCGCGCTTCTTCTGCATTCTGGGCTGGCGCTGGTGCTGCACCAGCATTGCCCAAGAACTTTCCTGTTAGCACGAATTGCACTAGTCCCAGAAACATGCCCACAGCGGCGGCGCCAAAGCCCCAGTGCCAACTTCCTTTGGGGTCTATTCCAAGATTCATCAGAAAGGCTTTGAACCATTCTGCTTGAGCAAGCGTGCCGCATACCAAAGGCGCAACAAATGCTCCTAAGTTGATGCCCATGTAGTAAATTGAAAAACCAGCATCTCGGCGTGCATCATCTGGCGAGTAAAGCTGTCCGACCAATGCGCTGATGTTGGGCTTCAGCAACCCAGTGCCAAGCACCACTAGCACTAACCCCAGATAAAAGGTTGCAATGCCCGGCAATGCTAGCGAAATGTGCCCAAACATGATTATGACACCGCCGATGAAGACTGAGCGACGCAGTCCTAAGAATTTATCGGCAATCCAACCGCCGGGTAAAGACACAAGATACACAAACGCCGTGTAGGTTGCGTAGATTACTCCAGCATTGCGTGCATCAAAGCCCAAACCGCCTGCAGTAACTGGTGCTGTCATAAACAAAATGAGCAGTGCACGCATGCCGTAGTAACTAAATCGCTCCCACATTTCGGTAAAAAATAGCGTGGAAAGCCCGCGCGGATGCCCGAAAAATGCAGTGTCGTCGGTCGCCGTGCCTACTTGATTGACTGGCACAGATGTCGTCTCAGTTGTCGGCATTGAAAATCGTCTTTGTTGTATGTTGTTTTGTTGTCTATGGTAGATGGGCTAAGGTAAAGAATTTTCACGCCTTGCAAAAGACTTGCTCAAGGTGGCACGCTTTGGCGTAGTGCACTTGTAGGCAACGCTAAGCCTAAATTCATGAGGATTTCGTTAGGGAGTGATAAGGTCTGGCAATGTTGTTGTGTATTTTCATTGCGACTTTCATAACTTCAAGCTAATTAGACCTGTTGTGCCAAGATATGGAAAGACTTTCTACTGACAGTTTATTCAATTACAAACCTACTACGGACATGGCAAAGGACAAAGCCGCAGATAAGACGCTGGACAAAATCAGCGCCGAAAAGCGCAAACAACTCGAGCTTGCCGTCGACACCCTCGAGAAGCAGTTCGGCAAGGGCACGATTATGAAACTTGGTGACACTGCCGACATGCAGATTCCTGTTATCTCCACAGGGTCTCTGACATTAGACTTTGCGCTTGGCGTTGGCGGTCTGCCCAAAGGTCGCATCGTTGAGATTTTTGGACCAGAGTCGTCTGGTAAAACCACAATTGCCTTGCATGCGATTGCAGAATGTCAGAAAGAAGGGGGGATTGCGGCGTTTGTTGATGCTGAACACGCTTTTGACCCCGGATACGCTCGACGCGTTGGCGTCGATGTCAAATCGCTACTCTTTAGCCAGCCTGAATCTGGTGAGCAAGCCCTTACGATTGTCGAAACACTGGTGCGCAGCGGTGCTGTCGATATTGTGGTCATTGACTCTGTTGCAGCCTTAGTGCCACAAGCCGAACTGGAAGGGGAAATGGGTGATGCTCAAGTTGGCTTGCAAGCTCGCCTCATGTCGCAAGCTCTGCGTAAGCTTACTGGTGCTATTTCACGCTCGAGCTGTATTGCCATTTTTATCAACCAGCTGCGCGAAAAAATCGGCACCATAGCTTATGGTGACCCTACTACGACTACTGGCGGACGCGCTCTCAAATTCTACGCCTCTGTTCGCTTAGATGTTCGGCGCATCGGTGCTATCAAAGAAGGCACAGACATTATCGGCAACCGCACTAAGGTTAAAGTGGTAAAAAACAAAGTTGCACCACCTTTCAAAGAAGTCGAGTTCGACATCATCTACGGCGAAGGTATCTCCAAAACTGGTGAGCTTATTGACCTTGCTGTGGAGATGGGGATTATCAAAAAATCAGGAGCATGGTTCAGCTACGAAGGCGAAAAAATTGGTCAGGGTCGAGAAGCTGTGCGCGATGTGCTCAAAACTAACAAGAACCTCTACGACAAAATTCTCTTGCAGGTGCGCGAAGGGTTGATGAACCAACGTATTGACTTTAGTGTGTCACCTACTGCTGAAGAAGAAACTGACAATCAGCTTACCGAAGCTGAAGCAACAGAGTAGGCATTAGACTCACAGTCTTGCTTGCTGAATGCTTTGTTGACTTTTGCTCAATTTCAATACCTACGCTTATGAGTAAGATTGCCATTGTTGCCCGTAAAGAGTATTCAGAGCGCATTACCAGTGCTGGGTTTATCATCACAACGATTCTCGTGCCAGTTCTGATGATAGTCCTCGTTGTAGTGCCCATTTTGATTCAATTCCTGAGCAGCAAATCCGATACACGAGTTGCCATCATTGATAAAACTCAACAACTCAAAGCCGATTTAACAGATGTCTTCGCTTCGCGTTCATCGATGCAGATTGTCTTTGCTGACTTTGCCGATGCACAAGAGCGCGAAGTGCTCATCAAAGAAACGGACTTAGGCAAACTTAGTGGCTATTTGGTTATTCAATATGACTCCACTGGAAAAGTTCTTGCTACCTACACCAGCAAAAACCTTACAGATTTTGACCTTTTGAGAGAGTTGGAAAGTGGAGTCAGGGCAGCAGTTCGCCGAAAACTTCTCTCGGAGCGAGGCTTTAGTCATGCCGATATTGAGTTTCTTGAAAAACCTACGCAGTTCAAAACCCAAAAGCTAAGTGGTGGAAAGGCTTCCAGCGACTCTGGCATTAGCAGTATCGTACTCAGTTTCGTGATGGGCCTGCTAATTTACAGCACAATCATTGGTTACGGCGCACTCATCTCCTCATCTATCATTGGTGAAAAATCCAGTAGGGTCATGGAAGTTCTTATTTCATCCATTAAGCCATTCGAGCTGCTAATCGGGAAAATCATCGGTATTGGACTTGTTGCACTCACGCAATATGCTGTGTGGGTGATTGCCGCTTTAGCTTTGTCTGGACTTTCGCTGAAAGGGCTTGGTGGGGCGGCATCCAAAATCAATTTTGAAATTCCTCTGCTCTTGCTCTTTTACTTTGTGCTTTACTTCGTCTTAGGTTATCTGATTTATGCCACACTCTATGCCGCTACGGGCTCCATTTTTGAGACTGAACAAGATGCCCAGTCGCTACAATTTCCAATTACTTTTCTTGTCATTCTGTCGTATCTGTTTATCTACTTCACTGCTTCAAAACCAGACTCGCTCCCTGCAACTTTGCTCTCGCTTGTGCCATTTTTTACACCTATTTTGATGATCTGCCGGCTTAGCGCAACCGATGTACCGCTTTGGCAAATTTCACTTAGCCTTGTGCTCATGATGCTGACATTTTGCGCCATACTCTGGGGCTCGGCTAAAATTTACCGCATGGGCGTGCTGCTGTATGGCAAAAAGCCCTCCTTGAACGAAGTAATCAAGTGGCTACGCTATGCCTAAGCGGCTAATGGCAAGCCTTGTTGTATTTGCGCAGTTTGAAATAGTTGTATGGCAGCGGCACTAAAAATCCTGCCAGCAGTGAAATTGCCAGCGCTATCCAGAAAAATGGTTCACTTGGTGCAACCTCGCCTCTTGTCAGCATGTAGTCTGTTACATTCTCTGCCAGCTCCATTGCCAGCATGGAAAGAAAGCTCATGGAAAATGCTGTGCGCACTGCCATTTTCCATCCAAAGTTTTCGCGCCACTTCAGTAGCAGGGTTTCCATTAAAACCGACGTGCTTAGTCCGCACAGCATGGCCACGCCCATAATCGCCCACATTGACCATGCAAGCGCCGTCGCTTGCGCATAAATGATGAAGCCAAAATCACCAATTGAACAGCCCACAAGACAATTGAGCGTATTGAGCGAAGCTCGCTGCCATGTTGATACATCTTGCCAAAACCCATGCTGGCTGGCTTGCGGCGCTGCATTTGCTGCACTCACGGGCAACTCTATCTGAAACATTGGTGCAGGGCTGCTATCACCGAAGTGCTCTGACGCTTGATACTCCCCCACTTGCGCCAGTGCATGGTTAATCTCCGAAAGCGATAGCATGCGTGCCGTTTTCAGCACTGCCTCGGGTGGCATGAGCGACACCGATACTGCTTCTACGCCGTCCAATTTTTTCAGCGCTTGCGTAACATGCTCTACGCACGCCTTGCAATGCATTCCCGAAATTTTCAGACGCAGTTTCCCAGATTCGGTTAATGCACCCTTTGCGACTGTATCCATACCGCTGTTTGCTGTAGGTTAAATAAGCAGAGAAACTTCTTACTTTCTTTTCTACTTGTGATTTTTGCAGACAGTTCCTCTTACATCACTGGTTATGGCACAGGATACCAAATTTACACTGCTGTCCGACGCAATTGGCAGCATTCTTCACGAGCTCAATCAGCCACTGACCATGATGAATTTTGTATCGGAGACGCTTTTTTTGCTTGCTGAGCAAAAGCCCGACTCCGTCTTCGATGACCTCAAAGAAATGGCTGTCCAAGTAAAACATGGTGCTATGCGGCATCGTGAGCTCTTGGAACACCTGCGCGACCTTATCCAAGATAACCCTACGCCACGTCCAATCAACCTCAATGAGGTTGTGCAAACCACGCTACAAATTCTGCGCTCGCGGCTCAATGCTCACCAGCTTATTGTGAAAACTGCTTTAGCCAAAGTACAGCCTGTGGTGCTTGTTCCCTCAGCTCGCCTTCGGCTTCTCGTCTTTGCTCTCATCTTTAGCATAATCAATCGCAAGCCCTCGAACGGTATTTCGCCGCGTCAGGTTCTTTTCAAAACCGTGCGGCACAAAAAGACTGTAGATTTACACTTTACTTGCACTGCTCGAGTTAAGTCGCGTGCTCATGTAGGCTTCAGCATCAATGAAGCCTATCTTGACATTCTTCAGTCGCTCGTGCATGACTTAGGCGCTATGCTTTCTTTTCCGAAGAAAGCCGCACTATCTATCTCTATCAAGTTTGCTTTATTTCAGGAGTCGCCAGCATGACACACACTGCATCGCCATTTGAAGCCCCACTTGTGCTTTTGCTGGTTGATGACGATGACTTTGTCCGAGAGACCGCTGCAAAAAGTTTGTCATTGATTGGCTACCATGTGCATACGGCGCGCCGTGGTCAGGAGGCAATTGCGCTTTTCGGTCGGTTGCAACCGCACATTACGCTGCTCGATATTCACTTGCCTGACCTCAGTGGCTTTTCTGTGTTGGAAGTCTTGCGCCAATCTTATCCTGACGCTGAAATTATCTTCATCACTGGCGAAGGCGATATGTCAATGGTTATCAACGCCTTGCGTCAGGGTGTTTCTGACTTTGTGCCGAAACCCCTTTCTCTCGATACGCTGCTGCCCGTTTTGGAGAGTGCCAAACAGCGACTTTTGCAAAAACAGCGCCTGCGCTCGCCACGCTCTTCCGATGCCGCTCCTACGCCTGCCCCTTCTCAAAAGGTCAAGATAAAAGTAAAAGCGTTTGGTAATTTGGTCTTATCGATTGGTCGTAGGGTAATTTCCGAAGCAGATTTGCCCGGCTCGCAGGCGGCTGTTTTGAAGATATTGCTTATTCATCACAAGCGAGTGGTCTCCGTTGATGACATCACTCAACAGCTTTGGGGAGAAGTTTCACAGCGCAGCGCAGAAGTCATGCTCTTTACAGCGATTTCTTCTCTTCGTCGCCTCTTTGAGCCCAATTTGCGGCACGGTCGTAACTCTAAATACATCCTTACGCACAAATCAGGATACGAACTCAACTTAGGCAAGTGGAATGTCGATTACTTCTACGATGTGGAGTGGTTCGATATGCTCATTCGTGAAGCCGACCGCACACGCTCTGCCGAAAAATATCTTGCCGCTATTGACCTCTACTGCGATGACTTTCTGGCTGGCGACAAAGCGCAAGAGTGGTCGAACTACAAGCGGCAGATGCTGAAAGATGACTATTTGCACGCGCTAAACTTTTTAGCTGAACAAGCACAAGCTGAAAAGAACTTCAATGCCGCTATTGAATTTGCCCAGAAAATGCTCATGGCTGATGAGCTCTATGAACCTGCCTATGTGATTTTAATCAAGAGCTACCTACAGCTGCGCCGTCCTTCTGCCGCCAAGAAAATTTTGGAGCTATGTGAACAAAACTTCCGTCATTACTTGGGTGCTCCTGTGCCTGCTTACATCAGCAACTTGCTGCGCTCCTCTTAATCTGCAAACTTGATGTCGCCGTAAGTGATGAGATTGCCGAAACTATCCAGCAAGCGAATGCGAAACAGCCTGCCACGCAACTCATTCAAATTGCCACTGACAGCAAGCGGCGCAAGATTGAGGCGATAAAATTCTGTGCCAAACGATATTGCCACATTCCAGCGCGCAATGAAGATAGGATTTCCTGCTGTGTTGGTCGAAAGCACATCAATTCGTCCAAGTGGCGCTGTGGTGTTGTACTCCACAATCAGCGAGACGATGCCATTGGCAGTTGGATTTGGAAACGGCGGTCTGACACGCACTTCATTGCGGAAGCGTTCTTGAATTCGCCAGTCATCTGGGTCTATGCGTAGGATGTTGCCTGCAGCATCGGTCTCGGTGAAGTTTTCTATCGTTGGCGAGACACTTTCGCTCAGAGGTGCCACGCAACCGCATACAATCAGCCACACCCACCACATCATTTTCCAGCGTCTATTCCACATTGACTTTTTCTTTGATAAGATAGGGTTCTGCTTGCAGGTAGGTTTTGGTAATCATCTCGCCCAGCAAACCAATGCCAAAGAGTTGCACACCCAAAATAATCAGCATCACGCCAAGCAGCAGCAGTGGGCGCTGACTTACTGAGGCATTGAACATCACTTTCTCGAGAGCAAGGTAAAAACTGATGGTAAAGCCAATGATGAACGCTACAATCCCTACCATACCAAAAAAGTGCATCGGGCGCTTCATGTATTTTGTGATGAAAAGGACGGTCAGCAGGTCTAAAAAGCCATTAAAAAATCGGCTAATTCCGAACTTGGATTGTCCGTATTTGCGTGCTCGATGCTGCACCACCAATTCGCCCACCCGAAAGCCATTCCACTTTGCCAGCACGGGAATGTAGCGGTGCATTTCTCCGTAGATTTGCAGCGATTTTACTACTTCATGGCGGTAGGCTTTCAAGCCGCAGTTAAAGTCGTGCAGGGGCACGCCCGATAGCAGGCGCGTGACGGCATTAAAAAGTTTTGACGGCAAAGTTTTTGTGATAGGGTCGTAGCGCTTTTTCTTCCATCCGCTAACGAGGTCGTAGCCTTCTTCTAACTTGCGAATCAGGGGTTCAATTTCGTAGGGGTTATCTTGCAAATCTGCATCCATGGTAATCACATATTTCCCTTGTGCTGCTTTGAAACCAGCATCAAGCCCCGCAGACTTGCCATAATTGCGCCGAAACGAAATGAGCTTCAATTCAGAATGCACCGTCATCAGTTGCTTGATAACTTTATCGGAACCATCATTTGACCCATCATTGATAAAGAGCACCTCAAACGATGGTCGGTGTCCGAAGAGCTCCTCGAGCCGACTTTTGGAGATAGCATCTATGATTTGTTCAACAAGTTCTGCAATGGATTCTGCTTCGTTGAAGAGCGGCACCACTATGGAAATGTCGTAGCGATAGGTGATGTCGGCATCGGCTGGTTGATGCGCGCTTGGCTGCAGTTCAAAGTTAAGCATGTGCAAAATGCGTAAAAAGTTTGCGTTGCCTAATCTACATACTTTTTGGCAAGTTCTTTCGCTTCAAGATTTCTAATCGCCCATGCTTGCTCATAGACGCTGGGCAAGATTTGTGTGTTGCAAAAGCCTAATTTTTTTGCTACACTTGCGCCGCATTTTTGTTGCAAGCCTCTTTAAACTTAAAAAATGACGACAGATACATTGCTTTACATCAACATACTATGACCAACTTCTACGCTCGTCTTTACACCCTTGCTCCTTGTCTCCTACTTACTTCTGCTGTATCAATCGTTTTTTCAGCCTGTCGGTCTACAGATTCTGCAGTGAGCACTACTTACAACCGTGATGCGATTGTTGCCATCATTAGGCAAGGTGATTGGCAAACTCAAATTACGCTTGCAGAGTTTGAGGACCGATACCTTGAAACGCGCCGTTCTGCCCAAGAAGCACGTCAAGATTCACTTGCGGCATACCGTGAATTTCTCGAGCGCTACATTGACTTCAAACTCAAGGTTAAGGATGCTTTGGACAAGGGACTCGACAAAGACCCAGAGGTTCTTCGTGAATTGCGAGAGTACCGCAATCAGCTTGCGCAGCCCTATCTTATTGAAAGGGAAGTCTATGAAAATGGCATAAGAGACCTCTACGAGAAGCGCAAGTATGAAATTGATGCTTCGCATATTCTCATCTTTGTTGCCCCCGATGCAGCGCCTGCTGATACACAAAGAGCCTACCAGAAAATCCAAGAAGCGCTTCGTGCTTTGCAAGGTGGTGCGCCGTTCGATAGCGTCGCCCGCCGATACTCTGAAGATCCAAGTGTAGCGCAGAACGGCGGTCGTCTTGGCTATTTTACCGGCGGCATGATGGTGCATCAATTTGAAGATGCGGTCTATGCAGCTAAAGTCGGCGAACTTTACGGTCCTTTCCGCACACGGTTTGGCTATCACCTTGTAAAGGTGTGGGATAAGCGTCCGCGCACACCTGACATTCGTGCCGCACATATCCTTGTGCAATGCGGCAGTTCAGCTGACGATACACTCAAAGCCTATCAGAAAATCCGCGCACTCTACGACTCGCTCCAACAAGGCAGGGACTTCGCCGAACTGGCACGCCTCTACTCCGAAGACCCCAGCACGGCTTCACGAGATGGGGACATTGGTTTCTTTGGATTGGGTCGCACCGTCAAGCCCTTCGAAGAAGCAGCATTTGCACTCAAAAACATCGGTGATATTTCGCCGATTATTCGCTCGCCTTTTGGCTACCACATCATCAAGTTGCTCGATCGCAAAATGCCAAAGAGCTTTGAAGAAGAGCGAGAGGAGCTTAAATCCATGTTGCGGCGCGACCCTGAAAAAATCAATGCTGAAACTGCCAAACTGACTGCGCGCCTAAAAAAGCTACATGGCTACTATGAAAATCCAGCAGCTATTTCTGCACTCTATGCTGCCCTTGACACCACCGCTGAAGGATACGCTAAGCTCGAGAGCATCTCACCAGACAGTGTTAGACGCATGCTTTGCTTTGCTTTCGCTCAAAAGCGATATACCATTGATAGTTTGCTTTCCTACATGCGTACATTTGTAGGCAAACGCAAGCTCACTGAAAAAGACCTTATTGCTTACCGCGATAGCTACGCACAGCGCGAGTTAATTGACTATGAAACCACACTGCTGGAGACGCGCTATCCTGAATTTGCCAAACTCATGCGTGATTACACAGATGGCATCCTGCTCTTTACCGTCTCCGAGCGCACAGTCTGGAACAAGTCGAATGCTAACGATTCAATTGCACGAGCTTACTTTGACATCCATCGCGATGAATTTCAGTTTGGCGAGCGTGTCCAGATTTCGCAGATTGTCTCATCCAGCAAATCACTCATTGAACAATTGCGTGAAGAGCTTGTAGAGAAGCGCCGCACTTTAGACCTTGTTTCAGCCGATAGCGTCAGGCAGGCGCGTGCTGCCATTCGTACTGCCTTGGCGCAGCTCAAGCGTGGCACAAAAGATTACGCCAGCAAAAGAGATTCTCTTCTTAGACAGCTCTCATCTCTCAAGGTTGATGACCAGCCACGCTCATTCGAAGTGCTGGCTCAACGCTACAGCGAAAAATATGATACCGTCAACGGAGCGAAAGTCGGTCTCTTTCAGAAAGGAGAAAACATATTAGCAGATATTGTTTTCCAAAGCGAGCCTGGTAGCATCAGTGCCCCTATCACCTTTGAAGACCGCTACTATCTGATTCGCCTTGACAGGCGTGAGCCTGCTCGTCCTAAAACTTTTGAGGAAGCTTTGCCTGAAATTTATTCGCGCTATCAAGATGAGCAAAATCGTAAGCTCGAAGCTGCATGGGTCGAAGCGCTTCGTCGAAAAAGCCAGATTCAAGTATTCGAAGAAGTACTCAGGTCTGCGTTTTACTCTGCATCACCTACTCAAACTGCCATGACCAAATGACACTTCCATGCTGCCCTGTGAGCGTAAAACTCGTTACTTTTCTTGCTAGCATGATGCTCATTTTCTCTGGCTGCTCGAGTGCCCCAAACGAACCGCCCGTTGCTACGCTGGGCAAAAGTGTGCTGACGCGTGATGAACTGCGTTACTCACTTTCTTATCAGAATCGTGAGGATAGCATCACGCAAGCTGCGATGTATCTTGAAGACTGGCTAATCACTACTGCACTCTATGAAAAAGCTTTGCAGGAAGGACAAGACAAAGATACCCTTACTCAGCTTTTGATTGAAAAATCGCGCCGCAAAATTGTCGCCAGTCGCTATGTTGCGCGCAAACTTCAAGAAGAAATTGCTGCGGGCAAATTTCGCATTGATTCATCAGAGGTGCAGGCGTTCTACTACGCCAATCCCCAACTGCTGAAATTCCGTGAACCTCATTATCGGCTCTTGCGTCTTTATGCACCCTCTCAAGACGCTATTCTTACACTGCGCCAAAAACTTGCCGCAAATGCGCCAGAAAGTGAGTTACTTGCCCTTGCTCAATCTCTTTCGCCTAAGCTTGCTCAAATGAATGATGTAGCTTTTCAACTGGCTAAAACAGCGCGTCCGCTCTGGCAATTGCATCTGGAGTCTGAAGCTCTTGTGCAACTCTTGGAGCGCATGCGTCCAAAAGACATCACGCCTATTGTCAAAGTTCGCGATTCAGTTTTTGTAGTCATGCGCTTGGAAGAAAAGCTTGAGTCTGGTACAACCATGACACTCGAGCAAGCTTATCCCGAGATTATCGAATGCTTGCGCCGCCAGAAGGAAAAATCGTTTTTCCGACATCTCGTAAATTTATCCAAATCGTCCTTAGAGTCAGGGAAATAGTGCTATGCAAAATCCGTCAGTTTCACGCTATTTTGCCTCATGGTTGCTTTACTTTAGCAAGGTGTTGCTGCTGAGCCTGCTCTTGCATGCTGCAGCCTATGCGCAACTGCTCGACGGTGTAGTTGCTGTTGTCGGCGATGAGGTGATTTTGAAATCAGACATTGACACGCAAGTTGCACTCTATGCTTATCAGAATCAGATAGACCCGCGCACGCCCGGCTTATGGAAAAAAATGCTCCAGTTAGCCATAGACCAGAAAATTTTGGTCATGAAGGCTAAGTTGGATAGCATTCAGGTCAGCTCCAGTCAGCTTGATGCCCTTGTGTCTGAGCGTCTTTCCTTCATTCGGCAGCGCTTAGGCTCAGATGAAGAAGTAGCTCGATATTTTGGAAAATCAATTTCGCAGTTGCGTGCTGATTTGCGTGAGGAACTTAAAGCACAACAAATGGTGGCTGAATTGCAGCGCAAGAAGTTTGCAAACATCACCATTTCTAACGATGAGGTGCTAAAATTTTACGAGACATATAAGGATTCACTGCCACCTGTGCCAGCTGAAGTTGAAATTGCGCACATTCTTATTCGTCCGAAAGTCGACAGTCTTGCACGGCTGGCATTGCTTGAGAGAATGCAAAAAATTGAAGCTGAGTTACGCGCAGGCGCTGACTTTGCAGAACTTGCTCGCCAGTATTCTGAAGACTTAGGCTCTGCCAAAAGCGGCGGCGATTTGGGCTATGTCAAGCGCGGAGAATTCGTCAAACGCTTCGAGGAAGCTGCTTTTGCGCTACGCGAAGGACAAATCTCAAAAATTGTCGAAACCGAATTCGGCTTTCACCTCATTCAGCTTCTCGACCGACGCGGCGAATCTGTTCACACTCGCCACATTCTCCTTCGCTTCGACCAAACTCGCCGTGACGACAGTGCTGCCATTCGCCGCTTAAATGAGCTCCGCTCACAGATTCTTTCTGGCGAGATTAGCTTCGGTCTGGCGGCACGTCTCTACTCTGAGGACGAGCGCACAGCATCACAGGGGGGTGATATTATTCTGCCACAAACAGGCTCCAATCGCATTCCGCTCGAATCTCTCGATGCTTCGTTCAGAGAAGTTATCGAAACTCTTCAGCCCGGAGAAATCTCTGAACCGCGTCGCATTACTCTTACCAACCCTAATGACTACGCCTACCATATTGTGCTGCTCAAATTCAAATCTGGCCCACACAAAATGAACCTAGAGAGCGATTACACTCGCATTAAAAATCTTGCACTTCAAAAGCGTCAAGCCGAGCTCTACGAAGAATGGCTAAAACAGCTTCGCAAAGAAGTGTATTGGAAAATAAAATTGTAAGCATGCATCTCTGCCCGATTTCGGACTTGCTACGGCGCAACCTCGCCATTTTCTTCTTGCTATTGCCCGCATTTTCTCTTGGCTATGCACAGTCCACTTCTCCTGCGCCTTTCGATAGTCTAGACTTCAAGATTGGTCAGATGCTACTTGTTGGATTTCGAGGCTTAAGCGTCTCTGACACGAGCGCCATCGTCCGCGACATTTGCGAGCGGCACATTGGTGCAGTGATTTTGTTCGATTACGATGTACCTTCCAAAACGGCACTGCGCAACATTCAGTCGCCATCGCAGGTTGCTGCGCTCTGTCAGTCGCTACAGCACTTTTCACGAATGCACTCTTCATTGCCCTTGCTGATTGCAATTGACCAAGAGGGCGGCAAAGTTTCACGACTCAAAGAAAGATACGGCTTCACACCTACGGTCTCGCAAGCCTATCTTGGCACGCTCAACCAACTTGATTCCACACGGTTTTATGCACGCAAAACTGCTGAGCAACTTGCCGCACTTGGTATTAACTTGAACTTTGCACCATGTGTGGATGTCAATCTCAATCCTCAAAATCCTATCATCGGCGCTAAGGAGCGCAGTTTCTCCAGTGACCCTGCCATTGTTACGCAACATGCTTTGGCAGTAATTGAAGAGCATCGTCAAAGAAACATTCTGACTGCCATCAAGCACTTCCCCGGCCATGGCAGCAGCGCCGCTGATTCACATTTAGGTTTGGTGGATGTCACACATCGCTGGCAACGCAAAGAGCTCGAGCCATTTCGTGCCATCATTGCAGCACAGATGGCTGACCTTGTTATGACCGCACATATTTTCAATGCAACTTGGGACACTGTGCCTGCCACCCTATCACGATATGTTCTTACCAAACTTTTGCGCGACAGCCTGAATTTTCGCGGCGTGATTGTCTCCGACGACATGCAAATGAAGGCAATCGCTGCCCACTACGGACTTGAAGAAGCCATCCGACTGGCGCTGCAAGCTGGTGTTGACATGCTCACATTTGGTAACAACATGGACTACGATGAGCAAATTGCCCAAAAGGCAGTTGCCATCATCAAGCGACTCATTGCAGAAGGCACTATTTCACGCGAGCGAATTGATGAATCTTATCGCCGCATCCTTGCACTCAAAATGCGGCTGAAATGAAATCAACCCCAGCTTGCCTGCACTTTTTGCACTGCCTTGAGCTTACGCTGGTGCTATGTCTTCGCTTTCAGTTGCAGGACTTGGTGGGAGATACTTATCTAAGAATGCCTTAAGACCCGCAAGGTAATTTGGGCTACGCCCTGCTTCATCATGCCCGTAGCAAATCTGCAAAAATTCCTTGGGCTCTTTTGCTGCCTCAAACAGGCGCTTACCGTGTTCGAAGGGGATAATTTCGTCGTCGACGCTATGGACGATTAGCACAGGAGAGTTTGCTTGTGCGATGTTTGAGAGATTGTCGTAGCGTGAGCGCATGATTTTACGCAGTGGGAGATAGGGATAAATACTTTTTGCAATTTGCCGTATGGTTGTAAAGGTAGCCTGCAGTATTAATGCACCTGCTTTGACTTCTTTGCCTAACCATGCGGCAACGCAGCCGCCTAGCGAGTGTCCGAAAATGACGATGCGCTCTGGCAGCAATCGTTTAGTTTCAGTTAGAACTCGCCAGGCGGCTTTACTATCGCGGTATAGCCCCTCTTCGCAAGGTTTACCTTCGCTCTGCCCATAGCCACGATAGTCAAATGTGAAAACACTAAGCTGTAGACTCTGAAACAGGCGAATTTGGTCTATTTGGTACGATACATTGCCAGCGTTGCCGTGACAGAGCAGAACCGTTGCTCGTGCATTTGCTTTGGGCACAAACCACCCGTGAAGCAAGGTACTATCATCCGCTCGAAACTTGATATTTTCATACTCAAAGCCATGCTCAGCGGGTGTAGTAATCAGTGATTTTTGCGGAGCATAGATAAAGTAGCGTTCTAAGCTCGAGAGTAACCCCATGCACATTTTGTTGAGACCCGATTCACCGTCAGCATGTCTGAATTTCCGTCTTTAGGTGAATCTCTTCGAGAATGGCACTTACGCGTAAGCAATCTGTTATTTCGCCATCGTAGACGATAGCTTTGCCTTTGTTATGCACTTCCCAAGTACAGGCTTCTGCTTTTGCACGGCTGCAGCCCGTTGCCTTGATAATTTGATTGATGACTTCCTCAAAGGTGTGATAGTCATCATTAAACAGCACAACTTTATACGGCTCGTCTGTGATAGTGTCGATATCTTCTTCGCGCTCTTGCGTCAGTACTGATGCATGAATTTGAAAACGAGAACGATGCATATAGAACTTATCCTGTGCCATAGATGTATTCACTTTCGGTTACTTTTATTTTGTTTGTTGCCTTTTTTCTTAGGAAGATAATTACGAAAAGGCATATCTGAAAACTTTTAGTGGCACTGAAACGTTCGCCCTTGTTTACTCACAGCCGAAGTTTGCGTATTCTTGCAATTACACCAGTTACAGCGCAATAAAAACCAGTAACCGACTGCATTTGCATCATGCTCGAGTATATCTTTCGCAATAAGATTCATCTTTCCTTTCTTTCTGCTCTGGGCGCTGCTGCGTGGTCTATCTTCTTTGGTATCCCTATCCTTTGGCAAGCGCTTTTAGTGGTTTTCTTTGTGACGCTTTCCATCTACCAGTATAACCGCCTCACGGATAATGTCGAAGATGCTATCAACCAGCCTGAGAACTTGCGCCATGCCAAACAGCATGAGTTTCTCATCACATATATTTTTTTCTATGGTGTCACGCTCTTTTGCTTGGCTTTAGCAGCGCGGCTCGGTTGGGGTGCATTTTTTGTTACGCTATTTCTTGAGCTTGTAGGGTTTCTCTACAGTCAAAAATGTTTCCCTGATGTGCTTGCGCGCTGGCTTGGCGGGGCTCGCCGACTCAAAGACATCTACATTATCAAGAACCTTGTGCCCCCGATTGATTGGGCAACGGCTATGATTTTCTTGCCGCACATCTTTGCAGGTCAGCCTCTTTCACTTCAGGCGTGGATTTGCTGGGGTTACATTTTTACATGCGCTTTTTTCATTGAGGTAATGTGGGACATTCGTGACCGGCGCGGTGATTTGCTCTCAGGTATCAAAACTATTGCCAATACCTTTTCGCTCTATCGCACTAAGCTATTCTTGATTATCTCCAGTTCCCTTTCTGGCTTGGGCTTGTTCATCGTGACCTATTTCGGTCTCCTACCAAGCGTTTCTTATTTTTTGCTTTCGAACAATCTGGCCGTCATGCTGATTACCAGCTCCTATCACGATGAACTTCCCGATGCCGGTCGCTGGCTAAGTGATATGACCATCATACTCGCCCTGCTACTTTTTTCCTCCTTTGCAGCACTTGCTTACTTTGTGCGATAGCGCTACGGTTTCTCTTCATAGTTTTTGGCTTGCATATACTCACGCAGTTGTTGAATTTTTTCTTCTATATCGCGAATTGCATTTTCGGCTTCTCGTCTTGCATCATCTACGGTCTGCGATGTTTCTGCCATTTGCATTTGGGTATTGATTCTATCGACCAAAAATGCCATCTCTCGCACCAATTCTATGATGAAGGGGTCTTTGAGAATTTGTGCGCGGCGTTGGAGGAGAATGACGATACACTGAATCGGCATGGCACGCAAGCCGCTACCTTCCAGAATTCCCAGGGTTTGGCTGTTGTCTGTGGCAGCTGCAGCGAGCAAGGCATTTTCATTGCAGCCGAAGAGGTTCGGTCCGCCCACGCGCGCAGCTTTGAATACAGGGTGATTGAACAAATCTTGTGCTCGACCGGAGCGCATGGAGGCGATGTTAGCTCGTGCGACGGTTGTGCCCGCTTGCGACACTAACTTTATTTCTTTTGCGGCAGCAATCTGTTCAGGCGCTAAGGCTTCGACGACAATTTGTGGCGCGTAGTAGGTGCGTAGAGAGTCAACCGTTTTGTCTTTGGCGTAATACTTGCTTAGCAATTCTTTGGCGGGTTTGTATCCCAGACTCTGTGCTTTGACGACATCCGCCAAGCCTTTTTCTTTCATGCCGAGTCCTAATTTGAGTGTGCCGCTCTCGAAGAGCAGTTCAGGATAATTTGGACTGAGCTCGAGCGCTCGCTCCAAATCTGCCAAGGCGAGTGCATACTCTTTTCGGCGTCTGTAAAATGCGGCGCGCAGTCTGTAGGCTTCTGCATCTTCACATCGCCTGATAAGTTCAGAATAGTCCTTCATTGCCAAATCATCTTTTCCAAGGAGTGCATAGCAAGCTGCTCGCTGCGATAGCGCTTCGTCAAATGGGGTTTTGCTATTTATGATGACGGTTAAATCTTCGATTGCTTCTTCTATGGCATTGAGCTCAATTCTTGCCATAGCGCGGTAGTAGTAGGCTTGCATACTGTCGGGGCAAAGGCTTATGGCGGCGGTGAAGTCCGCATTAGCTCTTGCGAAATTGCGCGCAGCTCGTGCAAGCTGCCCACGAAAGATATAGGCTTCAAAATTTCTTGGGTTCAGTGCAAGGGCTCTGTTGTAATCTTCAAACGCACCAAGGGTATCGTTCAGGAACTGCTTAGCATAGCCGCGCATTAAGTAAGCCCGCATGTAGAGCGAATCTTGTTCAATGGCGCGCCCGAATGTATTTGCAGCACGTGCAAATTCCGCTTGTCGCATGGCTCGGATGCCTTCGATGTAGAGACTATCTGCTACTGATGACTGCCGTGTTCTCCCTCCGACTGATGTGGATGGTAGCTGGGCATGCGCATAGGTTGTTATCATGCTAAGTAGCCAGAGCCATACACTAATTTTTTGCCAGCAGCATCTTCGCTTTCCTTTTCCTTCGCATCGTTTCCTCATCACCCTGCGATTGCTTTTGCGTTCTCGTTGAAGTGAAAAAGAATACCAGCCGCGACTGGTATTCTCTTCGTCTCTACATCCTTTCGTTCTGCGACCGCCTTAGTTGTTCAAGTATGATGTGACACCTAAGGCTGCCGCGCCGCTTGCATTGACCAACCCTCTTGCCAGAATCGTGTAGACACGGCGTGGTGCAACGGTTAGTGTGGTACTGGTCACGGTTGCGCCGCCTGCCACAATATCCACGCGATAGGTGCCTGTGTCTATGGGTGTAAAGTCTCGCACTTCTTTGTAACGGGTTTCGCCAAAGAGCTCTTGGTTTGTGATGCCTGGGCTACTGGTTCGGGTAATCAGCACGCGTACTGCTGGAGCATTCGGTGAGAAATGCCCGAACCGTGCGCTGCCTCTGAATACCGTGAGGTCAGGGAAACTGGGCACATCATCCTCTACCACTTTTGGTTGAATACCGCCAGGTGTGCCAACGGTATCCGAGATAAAGATGGTGTAAGCACGTCGTGCGGCGACATTTACATCAACCTGTGCTATCACGCGTGGGTCAGGCGACGCCAACGGCGGTCTGGCTGCCACACCCCCCGGCGCCGCAAATACTTTCAAGTTACGGGTTCCAGCATCTACACCGATGTAGCCCGTATTAGCTAAGTATGACACGGGTGGGCCGGTAAAGCGGGGCACGGTTCCGGGAATGCTTCGATTAAGAAAGGCAAAGACAGTATCTCCCACCACGCGGTTATCGAGTAGCAGGTCGACCGTGCCTGCGTTTGCTGAAAGGTGAAGAATGCGGATACTACCAATTTCAGGGGTTTCGCCCGTTGTTGGCAAGTTAGAACATGCAGATACGGTTAGAGACGACAGGGTTAGGCTAACGATGAAGCAAAGTAAGTATGTTCGCTTTAGCATTTTTCAATGGTTTTGATGTTCCAAAAAGTTATGGTCGCCGGAGCGGATAGGCGCGGTTTCGTGCCAAGACACGGTTCATATCAACGCTGATGGTGACTACATTGCCTGATACCGTGAAGGCATCCATATCATGCGTGCCCGGGTTAAATGTTCCAAACTGTGGAATGTATGCGGGCACAATTGGTAAATCAAAGCCGGGTCCAGAGCCTATTGGATTCACATCCAATTGCCTACGCCAAAGCGGCAACCTTATCCCCAAATCGCATACACGACGACCTTCAAGGAAGAAAATTTCCTGACGAAGTAGGAAGAGTGTTCTTACCAGCTCCTCTTCCGTGTTAGGTAGCGCATCAATGTCGGCGGCACGCAAGCTGGTAAAGGATGTCGGATACACATTCACAATGCCTGGACGCGTGCGGATGAGACCAGCAATGGCTGGTGACTCTGCATCGGCTTTCACAGTAAATGTGCTGGAGCGCGGTCGGAATCCACCTACAGCTGGAACGGCTGGGCGGGTGTTGGTGCTGAAGAAGCCAATCACTGAGTCTGGACGGAGCGCTGCTGCAATGGCATTTTTGAGGTGCGTCTTAGCTTGAGCAAAATCTCCAGCGGCAATAGCAGCCTCTGCTAAAATTAAATGTGCCTCTTCTATCTTGAGCACTGGAATGGGCGAATCCACAGCAGTGTATTTTGGGTCAAGAAAATCTAATCTTGGCAATGGCTGCAAGTCACGTGTTACACGCGTGATAAGAAAGGGGACAAGCCCATTTGTAAAGTTTTGTGCGTCATAGAGGGCACGGTAGGCATACCCGGCGCTGCCAGGGGTATTGAGTGCCGCATTGGCGTAAAACACGGCGCTATCTGCACGTCCCAAAAATCGGTATGCACGTGCTAATGCAAGGCGCGGCGCCACTTGGTTGATGGCTAATCTTGGGTCTGCTCCCGGTGGCAAAACCGATGGCAAGGCTAAACCCGGTAAAGCTGCCAGAAAGTCATTGATGGCTTGCTGCATCACTTGGCTCGAGCTGAGTCCAGGTCCGCCTTCTGTGAGTGGGATGTTAGCAAAGTTTTCTGCCAGCACCACTAGCGCCATGCCTCTAAAGAACCGTGCTTGAGCAATTGCATTAGTGCGCTGTGTTTCGTTTAGGGTTCTATCCAACGGAATTTGCGAGATGGCAAATTCAGCTTGAGCGCGCAAGGTTTGCGCACTGAAGTATGAGGCAGGCAGACTGATGTCATCGGCATTGATGTTACGCGGATTATCTGCAATGGGGGAGAGAAATGTTGAGATATTGACGTAATCGTCGCTGACATATGCGTTATAGAGCGCCACGTTCGCAATCATTGCCGAGAATTGATTGCGCACGCCTTGTAGCACTTGGTTAGCACTTCCGCCGGGAAAGGTTCGCAGCGCCTCGTCTGTGATAGTAGGGTTAACTACTTCAGTGGGATTGGTCTGGCATGCACTCCACAGCATGGCGCCGCAGAGCGCAAGCCCTAAGATATTTATCCTTAGCCGTAATTTGAGACCCGTTTTTAGTTTGTTCATACTTTCTTGGTTTAAGGTTATGCGGTTGTTGTTATCCGGCGCTTAGAAGTTATACTCCACAGTGAAGCGAATCTGCCTTGCGGCTGAAAGGTTGGCTCCGCCTGTCGAGCCCAAGTCAAGCGCTACTCCTGCACGCTGCCAGTTGATTTCAGGGTCAACCCCTGCCGCCGCAGTTGAAATCACTAATGGGTTGCGAATTGCAGCGCTAAGGTTAGCGCCCTTGAATCCAAATGCATTACGGTAGCGCACCGTCACATCACGCCACTTAATCCAGCGTGCATCCTCGACGAAAAAGGCACCATATGCGGCAAAGTTTGCCGGGTTCACCACTGAATTTTGGCTAAATGATACATAGCCGGGTATCCGTGCCAGAGCATCAGGATAGCTGTTTGCAACTCTTAGCACTTGCAGTGTATTAATCAGCGCATTGCCACCTGAATACTCAAACAGCGCGCTGACCGTGATGTCTCGTATAATGACTGCTTCTAATGTCAATGACCCAAAGTAGGTTGGAATAGCTTGCGCGCCATTGAACTGATTGGCAATGAAGCGCCCTCTGTAAGTTCCGTCGGCTTCTTGCGCAATGCGATTGGCACGAATCGCTCCGATGGGTCGTCCGTTTGCCACAAATAGTCCTGCAAATGCAAATCCGCCGACGGCAAACTCTGGGATTGGTCTTCCGCCTACGGTACCGATATTTGTAACTTCATTGGTGACAAATGCCATATTTATTCTTGCATTGAGCTCGAAGTCAGTAACTTTTATCACGTTGCCTGAAAGAGAGAGTTCCCATACACCATTAAACACTTCGCCGACGTTGCGCTGCACCAAGCCAAACCCTGTTACTGGGTCGCTAGGCACAGCAAAGAGTCCGTCCGTTGTTCGGGTTGAGCTGTAGGTAGCAGAAAACGATATTCTATCATCCAAGAACCCAAGTTCAATCCCACCTTCTAGCGAGGTTACAAATTCTGGCTTGATGTCTGGGTTGCCCGGGTTAGCTGGGGCAATTGCTGCCGAGCCTAAGAAGGACGGTGCATTAAATGTGCGGTCTCTTAGGAACGGTGCTGGAAAATTACCGGTCTGGCCAATTGCACCGCGCAACTTTAAGAAGGAGACATACTTTTTCCACTCTGCAGGGTAGAAATCAAAGTCGGAGAGAATTGCGGCAATTCCTCCTCTTGCAAGCGGGATGAACGACACGTTGCGACCGAACGCAGTGCTTCCGTCAAAACGCATGCCACCATCCACGAAGATATGCTTCAGGAGCTCGGCTCGCACTTCACCGAATGCACCTGCCAGAAAGATAGAGCTAACCCCTTCAGAGCCCGTTACAATACCCGCTTGGTTGAATGTACGCGTGCCTGCTGCCAGATTTTGCCCTGAACCGGAAATTGAGCGAACGTCTTGACGGAAGGCTTCACCGCCAAAGTTCAACGACACAGCCACGCCTTCCAACTCTGGCAGCTTGATGCTACCCGCATAGTTGATAATGGGCTGCATGAACTCTCGGTCAGCACGCGTAATGCTACCTAAAATTGCTGAACCGAATGCGATGCTAGCTTCAATCGGTATTAAAAAGCGCGCTTCGCGCTTATTGTAGTCAAAGCCAATCGTAACACGGTTTGTAAACCACTTGAAGGGAGCATAGTTCAAGGTAAAGGAGGTGATAACACGGTTGACATTTTCGTCGTATTCAGGTAGCATCCACAGTGCCAATAGGCTGTCGGGATTATCAGTCCCTGCTGGCGTAAAGCGCCGCTCTCTGAATGCTGTGCCATGCTCCATCGCACCAAGTGGGGCGAAAATGTTGTTGCCTTGGTTGAAGCGGCTAAATCCGTTACGGATAAATGTGGTAGAGATTTCTGCATCTAAGTTTTCATTCAAAATGGCGCGTGCACCGAAGGCAATGTTATACAAATCATCTCGTGCTTGATTTCTCGTAATGAATCCGTTTGTGCTGCGTGCCATCGCGGAAATGTTGTAGGTGAAAATATCGCTACCACCATTGAGGTTGATGGTGTAGTTTTGAAATATCCCCGTTTGGAAGAATAGCCGTCGCGTCACATCCTCTTGCACGAAGCGTGTCTCTGGATTATCTGCACCTAATGTGGCAATCACTCTGACTTTTGGCGTGCCTGGTACCCCTTTCTTAGTGAAAATCTGCGTAACACCGTTTGCCGCTTGTGTGCCATACAGCGTGGCCGCTGAACCGCCCAGTGCCACTTCCACGCGCTCAATTTCTCCTGTTACCAGCTGTGCCATAGAGGAACTGACCGTTCCACCTGTACCGATTCCGAAGTTGTCGCCTACATCTACACGAACATTATCGACATAGAACACAGGTGTAGAGTTATTGGCGGCGCTCTTCACGCCACGCGACTGAATTCGCGAGCCCGTTCCCGGCAACCCTGACGCCATGCCAACCGAGACTCCTGCAATCTGCCCTTGTAAAAGCTGGTCGATAGATTGCACGGTCACATTTTGAATCATTTGTGGGGTAATGGATTGCACAGGTGCAGAGAGCTTACGCTTTTCTGTCGCCGCAGCCAAGCCTGTAACAACCACTTCTTCGGCACTGACCGCTGACGGCACCAGAGCAAAGTTGACTTCCACAGTTTTATCAGCCTCCACTGTTACTTGCTTGGTTGCAGATTTGTATCCGATATACTTTGCTACTATCGTGTAGTTTCCAGGCTTGACTTGGCGCAAAACATATACGCCATCCAAGTTTGTCACTGCCCCCACTTTTGTATCCACAAGCGACACTTGTGCCCCAATCAGCTTTTGACCGTCGCTTGCATCTGTGACGACGCCTCTGATTTCACCCGTTTGCGCCTGCAATGCGGCGTGATGGATGAGCAGCGTGAGCCCTATCAGACTAATGATTGCAAGGTTTCTCTTTACGGAGCTTAACATGTCAATGATATTTTGTTGTTGATAGATGCATGCAGAAGGAATTAGCATATCTCATATCTCTTCTTGTAAAAACTTCTCTTGGGAAAAAGCATTAAGAAAGAGCGCAGAGGTATGCCACGTGTAATGTTGTTTGTTTCTTGAATATTCGTGCGAAGATTATACACACTCTTCTCAAAATCTGCAAGCAAAAAAGAAGTTTAGCATTTACGTATGCTTTTGCAGCGTGTTACTAAAACACAAAAGCCAGCCTTTGTGGCTGGCTTTTGGTTCTAAAAACTACGGTTGTGTTTGTCCGCCTGTAAAGCGCGTGGCAGTAGGTCCTCCAAGCCACGAGTTTGATCCATCTGCTGTATTTACTCCGTCAGCTGCAGCAACTCCGCCGTAGGTATAGAGCGCTTCTTGACGCGTCGCAAGTTCAACGGCTGGCACTGGGAAGTGCAGGATTGTGCCTCTTTGCAGTGCATCTCTACGGCGCATATCCTTGAAATGGATACCAAAGTCAGTCATCATCAGCTCAAGGTCTCTTTCCACAAAAATCGCATCCAAGACTTCTTCGCGTGAGGCAGTAGGCGGCAGCGGAGGACGTCGCCCAACGGTTGTTCTGCGCCCAGCATTGAGCAGCTCAACTGCTTCAGGAATTCTGTTAAGCATCGCCAAGGCTTCGGCGCGTAGCAGTCGATTGGTCTCTGCATAGAGAAATACGCACGGACCAACGCCGTTTGCAAGGTAGAGTTCATCGTAGCGGCTGAAGCGGTAGTGGCTACGCAGCTGTGGTCCTCTATCCAAGCGGAAGAATGCTAAACTGCTTTCATACTTGAAATATCCGGTGGTCTCTCGCATACGTGCATCTCTGGTGGAATCTGCGCGGCGTAGCGTGCCTGTGGCAGGGTAACCTGTCGGGTATGTCGGGTCCATATGCCGTATCACACGGTGGTCTGTACGCCAATACCATTCCAGACCAGCAATTTCCACGAACCAGTTTTGCCAGTTGTTTCCATCAAGGTTAATGACGTAATCTTGTGTCATTCCTTGCTCCGTTAAAGCAAGCACTCGATTCCAGTCTGTTTGACTGTTTTCGCGTCGATTACGTGCATTCTGCACTAAGAAGTTTGCGGCATATGTTCTTGCTAACCGTGCCAATTGGGTGTTGGTGTATGGTGATGGGGTATTGATAAAGTTAGCTGGGAGCGTGAAGTTGACACTATCGCAGATGCGAAGCACGCGGTCAAAACTTCGCTGTGCTTCAGCCATCACTTCTCGGTAGTTTGATAAATCCAAGCGCTGGCTGATGTCTTGCGTTGGCGAGACAATGTAGGCTCTGTCGAAGGATGTGGCTAAGTAGCCCAATGCCATGGCACGCACAAACCACGCACCGGCAAGAGTTGCTGCATTGACAGCTGGCGTGCCTGCACTCTGCCTATTGACTTCAATGGCGCGGATTACGTCGTTGGCATTCGAGATAGCGGCATGCCAGCGTTGGAAAGGAATAGAAGTAATATCGCCGTTGCTGTTAGCCAGTGTGTTATCCCATGGCACACGCGGTTCCACCTTGAAGAAGTTCCAAAACCCTCGGAAGGCGTTTGTCATGGTCACATAATCTGCCGCCCATTCCATGTGCACATTGTGTTGGTAACCCCGCCACGGATTATAGAGCGTTACAAATGCACCTGCTACAATACCTTGTAAGTCCGCCGGGGTTGCCAAGACTCTTCGTGTATCAGGGTTATTAGGATTATTGACATTAAGGTCAGCGCAACTGACGACACTCAGCAGCGTTGCTGCTGCAAGCAATGGAACGAAAATTCTTTTCATTTTTCTGTGATTTTGTTTGATGAATTTTATCATTTTTACCGTCTTATCAGTGGTCGTTAGGTTCATTAGCTTCAAGGGTTTATGGTTTGAAGCTTAGAATCGCACCTGCAGTGCGGCCGTGAATGTCCTAAATACAGGATATGTAAATTGGTCAACACGGAAGCTTGTGGCGTTTCCTGCCAGTGCAACTTCAGGATTGTAACCCGTGTAGCCTGTAAAGGTCAGCAGGTTTCTGCCCACCAGCGACAGGCGAATATCACGGATAAAGTTGATACCGATGGTGTTGAGAATATCAGCATCAAAGGTATAACTAACGTTGATTTCACGAATCGTCAGGAAAGTTGCCGACTCGACAAAATGTTCAGTTGGGTTGTTGTTGTTGTAAAGACCAATGCCCAAGCCGGGAGTTAGACCGCCGATATAGTAACCGATAGCTTTCTTTTTGTCATCTGGCTTACCCGCTTGGTCAAGGTCGGCATGGCGTTCATTGAAGTAGAGCAATTGGCGTGTTGCGTTGTAGATGTTGCCGCCAAGCTGTGTATCTAAAAGGAAGTAGAGCGAGAGCTTCTTCCACGATAGCGTTCCGCTGATACTTAGAATCAGGTCAGGGTTTGAGTCGCCAATCTTTGTCACCAGTGGTGCCCCCGTCTCGTCTGCTAAGAGCCATGCGCGTTCGTTGATTGTTCCTTCTACAGGATTTGTGCTGTTGGCAAAGTTCGTGGTAGAAATTGGTGCAAAGCGTCGGATAACATAGCCATCGGAATTGATGGTGAAATCTTCGCGGCGCAGTACCCCTCTGGGCAGTCCAACGAGATTGGTTACAAAGCCGTTGGCGTCAACTTGCAGTTCATCTAATGAGCGCGCATGACGATTGCCATACATCACTCCGAAAGGCTGACCAGCTTCAATGCGGAACATGGTGTTGGCTACACCCCCTGCAGCAGCCACACCAAAGCCCCCATTCGTGGGGAATGGCGGGCGACCCAACTGCGTCACCTCTTGAATCGTGCGGCTACCTACGATGTTCATGTTGAACTTCCAATCTTCCTCACGCAAAATCTCTGCACCAAGTGAAAACTCAATGGTGTTGGTGCGCATCTGACCTGCGTTTTGGAATTGCTGCGTGAATCCCGCGTATGCCAAGAGTGGCACAATCAGCACTTGGTCGTCTGCCGTGGCGGTTGCATAGTTAAACTCAGCGTTGAAGCGATTGAGAAAGAGCAAATTTGTCCCAACCTCAATCTCTGCTACTCGTGAAGGACGAAGCCTATTGTTGCCAAGCAGACCTTTTACTGGCACTCCATTGACAATATTGAAGGTTTCATACTGTGCAATAAACGGCGGTCTCTGCCCAGAAGTACCATACGATGCGCGAATTTTCCATTCCTGCACACCCGGAATCTCGATATCTTCTGTGATTCGCCATGCTCCCGAGAGACGGAAGAATATCTGCGAGCGTGCTTCTGAGCCGAAGAGCGATGATGCATCACGGCGAACCAGGGCTTCGAAGATATACTTCTCTTTGTAGTCAAAAATGCCGTTGATGAAGAAATTTTCAGCACGCACATCGGTGTTTGAAGCCGTGTTTGTAATCGTTGCTGTGGTCAGAGCTTGCGGCTGGGGCACTTCGCTGACCACAAACTGCGAGCCCACCACTTCTGCAAAGTTGCTAGTGTATCGCTCAAACTGATAGCGCAGCGTCAGCGACGTGTTAAAATCACCAAAGGACTGCTTGAAGTAGGAGTTTGCGGTCAGCACGAGCCCGTCATCTAAGTCTTCAGACTGGGTCAATCCCCCGCCAGTGTAAGCATTCATGTTGTTGTTGTAGGTATCGCGCCGTGTCACTTGTTTGAAAAATCCTTCGGCACGGTCATATGAGCCCTGCGCTTCCACGCGCCACCAGCTTAAGATTTGATAGCTTAGGGCAGCATTTGCTAAGATGCGACTTCTTCTTAGGTCATAGGTGGTTGTAGACAGTGAATACAGCGGATTGATGGCGTTATTGCCCGCCACGGTCGTTCTGCCGCCCGGAATCGGCACTTGTCCCGGATACGCCCAGTATGGCGACCCATCTGGATTCGTTGCATAAATGTCAAAATCAGGCTCTAAGAGCAACACTCCGTAGAATGGGCCACCTTGCCTGCGTTCAATGGCATATGGTCCAACCGAGTTTGTGTATCTAAATGAGCCCGTGAGCTTGAAGTCGCTGATTTTGTGGTCTACATTGAGATTGAGATTATAGCGGTCAAAGGCAGGCGTCAGTTCCAAAATACCTTGGTTAAAGAGCCGTGCACCAGAGGCAAAAAAGTTCGTGTTCTTACCTGTGGCACCGACTGCAAAGTAGTTCTGGTTAAAACTGCGGTTTTTGAACAGTTCTTTCTGGTGGTCGCGCACTTGTCCTGGATATGGATTATCCATCAACT
>Ga0209809_1000131_pt1 | contig 72965 bp, 70 predicted proteins | sample YNPMSTMetaG_FD_186172 | JGI IMG/M metagenome (GOLD analysis project Ga0209809, IMG submission 186172) | Anoxygenic and chlorotrophic microbial mat microbial communities from Yellowstone National Park, USA - YNP MS-T MetaG (SPAdes) (version 2) ...
ATTTTTTCAGAAGTTTTTTTACCCTCCAAATCCTTTTTTATAGGATAGAACATAGCATACATGAGAAAGAATCCATCCCTTTTAAAACTTTAAAGTAACTCTGCTTTTTTATGAGTTTTTTTCTAGTAGTCAATATCATAAATTGCTTTGATTATTGTACTGAAAAGAATTTCTGAACTTCGGTTGTTTTCAAAGTAAAAATAGGACATGTCATCTTTATTCTTGTATGCCAGTGGAGATTCACATACAAAGAGATATTTTATATATTCTGGTCTGTATTTTAAGGATGCCTTTTTGTAAATCTCTATGTCTGCTTTAATTCTTAGGGGTTTAATGCCTCTAAGCTCTGTTCTGAGCGAAGGAACTATCTAATTGAAAAATCTCTCGGGTGAAAAAAGGATGAGATTCTTCGCTGACGCTCAGAATGACCCTTCTGTGTCATCCTGACCCTAAGCCGAAGCCCTGAACTTATGCAAATGGTCAGCGAAGCAAATCTCTAATTGAAAAACAACTTTGGTGAAAAAGAAGGGGATTCTTCGCTGATTCTTACTTGGAAAAGGATGAGATTCTTAACTCCGCTTGCGCTCCGTTCAGAATGACAGAAAAAAGGGGCAGAATGACACTTTCCCTGTCACTTTTTTTATTTGTCACCCTGAGGCGAAGCCGAAGGGTCTCCTCCCTTTTTGTCATTCCGAGCGGGTTCAATACCCCGAGAAATCTCTAAAAAAAAGAGTAGATTCTTCCTCTTCGCTTCGGCTCAGGGTCAGAATGACAAAAAAGAAACTCAGAATGAAAGAAAAAAAGAGCAGACGCTTTCCTGAGCAAAGCCCTGAGCCGAAGCCCTGAGCTTCTGCGAAGGGTCTGCGAAGGGTCAGTGAAGGGTCAGCGAAAGGACAGCGAAGGAACGACAAAATCACCCAAAAAGAGATTTCTATCGGCAATTTAAAGTTTTTAATTATGAAGTAAAGAAAGAATGATGAAATTGATTTAAAATTCAAAATGCATAAAATTAAAGACAAGAATATGTTTTTATGTATTATGAAAAACCTGTCTTAGCTTTTTAAATTCTTTAACGCAAGTTTATTCAATGCATTTATATATGCCTTTGCAGAAGCTACAATTATGTCTGTGTCAGAGCCGTGTCCACGAACAGTATGCCCTCCTTCTTCCAGAATTACAGTTACCTCGCCAAGAGCATCTGTTCCACCCGTGATTGCTTTGATTTCAAATTTATTAAGTTCAGCCTTTGAGTCTGTGAGCTCTGTTATGGCTTTATAAACTGCATCAACAGGACCATCTCCTGAAACTGAAATCTCTTTTTCCTCTCCATTTATTTTCATTCTAACTGTGGCAGTTGGCTTTTTCTTTGTTCCACTGCTTACTTCAAGGTCAACAAGCTGATAAACTTCTGTAATTCTTAATACTTCATCGGATACTAATGCTTCAATGTCTTCATTGAATATGTATTTTTTCTGGTCTGCAAGTCTTTTAAATCTTTCAAAGGCTCTGTTTATTTCTTCTTCAGTAAGGCTAAAGCCAAGCTCTTCAAGTCTTGTCTTAAAAGCATGTCTACCAGAATGTTTTCCAAGAACAATTTTTGAACTCGGGATTCCAATATCCTGAGGTCTCATGATTTCATAGGTTGTTCTCTCTTTGAGAACTCCATCCTGATGAATTCCTGCTTCATGGGCAAAGGCATTTGCTCCAACAATTGCTTTATTAGGCTGAACAACCATTCCAGTAATTTTGCTTACAAGTCTGCTTGTCCTGTAAAGCTCCTGAGTTACAATACCTGTGTCAGCTTTGAAAAAATCACCCCTTACTTTAAGCGCCATAACAATTTCTTCCATTGCAGCATTTCCAGCTCTTTCACCAATTCCATTAATTGTACATTCAACCTGACCTGCGCCTTTAAGTATTGCTGTAAGTGAATTTGCTACTGCAAGCCCAAGGTCATTATGGCAGTGTACACTTATTGTGGCTTTATCAATGTTTGGAACTTTGTTCATTAAATATTCAATAAGTTCTCCGTATTCCTGAGGTATTGTGTATCCCACAGTGTCAGGGATATTGACAGTTGTTGCTCCTGCTTTTATTACCTCTTCAGTTACTTTACAAAGATAATCCCAGTCTGAACGAGTCGCATCTTCTGCTGAAAATTCCACATCATCAGTGTATTGTTTTGCCTTTTTAACAGCCTTTACAGCTGCTTCAATCACTTGTTCTCTGTTCATACGGAGTTTATATTTTAAATGAATATCTGATGTAGCAATAAATGTATGGATTCTTTTTTGTTCTGCAGGTGCCAATGCTTCTGCAGACCTCTCAATATCCTCATCACGGGCTCTGCAAAGTCCAGCAACAACAATGCCTTTTACTTCCTTTGCAATCCTGTTTACTGCCTCAAAATCACCAGGTGAAGCAATTGGAAATCCTGCCTCTATGATGTCAACTCCGAGTTTTTTAAGTTGTCTTGCTACCTGTATTTTTTCATCAACATTCATTGATGCACCAGGAGACTGCTCTCCATCTCTCAGCGTTGTATCAAATATTTTTATCCTTCTCATCCTGCACCTCAGGTTTTTGTTTTCTTTTTTTGATTAAAATAATTATATTTTCAATTATACCCCAAAAAACATAAGTACTTGCAAGTATAAATATGGCAAAGGGTGGATGAATTACAATAAATAAAATTAAAAAAACGAAAAATAAAAGTATCCAAAAAGGCTTTTTTTCTTTAAAATCAACCTCTTTTAGTCCATGAAATTTAAGATTGCTGACCATTAGAAAAGATAAAACAAGAGTTAAAACAGGGAAAAACAAATTTTTCTCCGGAGTATAATTCAGAATTTCCTGACAAAAAATCACAGTAGATGCAAGCATTGTTGCAGCACCTGGGATTGGAAGTCCTTTGAAGGATTTTATTACTTCAACAACTATATTAAACCTTGCCAATCTTAAAGCTCCACAGGCAGCAAATAAAAAAGCTATGGCAAAACCGACTCTGCCAAAATCAAAAAGTGCCCATTTATAAATAAGAATTGCAGGCGCCACTCCAAAGGTAACAAGATCTGATAAAGAATCAAGTTCTATGCCAAATCGAGTTGTAGTTCTTGTTAGTCTTGCTACCCATCCATCAAGTCCATCAAATATATTCGCAATAATTATTGCCCATGCAGAGTGGATAAAATTCCCATTGATTGCTGCAACTATTCCATAAAAGCCAAAAAACATACCACAAAGGGTAAGGGCATTAGGAAGTATATAAACCCCTTTTTTAGGTTTTCTGTCAGGGTCTTTTATTTTTTTTATTTTTCTTACCTTTATCATTGTAAAGATGCAATTACTGTTGTCCCAGCTTTAACTTTATATCCAACATTTACCTGAATTTTAAAGGAAGAAGGAAGACAAATATCAACCCTTGAACTAAATTTAATCATACCAAATCTCTCACCTTTACTCAGGCTTTCTCCTTCTTTAACCCAGCAAACAGCTCTTCTGGCAATAAATCCAGCAACCTGTCTTACAATTATTTCACCATGTTGAGTTTGAATAGTTATCTTTATGTTTTCATTTTCTCTGTATGCCTTTTCTTTAAAGGCTGAAAAAAACTTACCCGGCGTATAAATAATCTCTTTAATATTTCCATCAAAAGGTATTCTGTTTACATGGACATCAAGGGGAGACATGAAAATGCTTATTTCAGTGTAATCCTTACCACAAAGTCCGCTATTTTGGGTAATTGAAATTATTTTCCCATCAGCAGGAGAAACTACTGCATGAGGGTCTGCTGGAGGAATTCTCTCAGGATCACGGAAAAAATAGAGAAAGAATAGGCTAACAATTACAAAAGCAACTGCTATTGGCTCAAGCCATAGTAAGTAGAAAAAAGAGCTTAAAAATAAAGCTCCTACTATGTAAGGTAGACCTTCTTTTCTAATCATGCCTTTGATTTATCAACAAGTTTTGAAGTCTTAAGCCAGGGCATCATTGCTCTTAACTTCTCTCCAACCTTTTCAATTGGATGTTCTTCACCTTTCTTTGTTAAGGCATTAAAGGTGGGTTTACCAACTTTACATTCAAGTATCCATTCCTTTGCGAACTGTCCACTTTGAATCTCATCAAGAATTTTCTTCATCTCAGTCTTTACAGATTCATTGATAATTCTTGGACCACGAGTCAGGTCTCCATACTGAGCAGTATTACTTATTGAATAACGCATAGTTGATATTCCACCCTCGTAAATTAAATCAGCAATAAGTTTTACTTCATGAAGGCATTCAAAATAGGCAAGTTCAGGAGGATATCCTGCTTCAACAAGAGTTTCATAGGCAGCTGTAATAAGAGCAGTTAAACCACCACAAAGAACAACCTGTTCACCAAAAAGATCTGTTTCTGTTTCATCTTTAAATGTTGTTTCAATAATTCCTGCTCTTCCTCCACCAATTCCAACTGCATATGCAAGGGCAACATCTTTTGTAATTCCTGATGGATCCTGATATACTGCCATTAGGCACGGTACACCCATTCCCTTGAGATATTCACTTCTTACAAGATGTCCCGGTCCCTTTGGTGCAACCATGAAGACATTTATATCTTCTGAAGGAACAATTTGTCCAAAATGAATATTAAATCCGTGGGCAAAGGCAAGGAAAGCACCTTTTTTGATATTTGGCTCTATTTCTGTTTTGTATAGGTCTGGTTGTAGTTCATCGGGAGTTAAAATCATAATAACATCTGCTATTTTTGAGGCTTCAGAAACAGTCATAACAGTAAGTCCAGCACTTTCTGCTTTTTGCCAGCTTTTACCTTTTCTGAGTCCTACAAAAACATCAAAACCACTGTCTTTTAAATTATTTGCATGGGCATGTCCCTGGCTTCCATATCCTATTATTGCGATTTTTTTACCTTTAAGAATTTCCGTGTTTACATCAAAATCGTAATAAATCTTCATTCTACCATCCTCCTAAAATTTATTAAAAATTAAAATTTAACAATTATAACACATGCATTTAATCATTATCTAATACGACTTATTCTACCCGATAGAGAAGTACTGTATTGAGAGATTTTAGGTACTTTTTATTTATTTTGATTTTATGTTAATATTTTTTTAAGCCTTCTTGGGAGGAAAAATATGATTGTGCAATTTAGTATAGTTCCATTAGGAGTTGGGATAAGTGTTAGTAATTATGTAGCAAAGGTCATAAAGATTGTCGATGAAAGTGGACTTCCTTATAAGCTTCACGCAATGGGAACAATTGTAGAAGGAGATTGGGAAGAAGTAATGAATCTTATAAAAAAATGTAGAGATACTTTGATGGATGACACAGAAAGGGTTTTAATAGACATAAAAATTGATGATAGAAAAGGTGCTACAGGAAGAATTGAGGGGAAAGTAAGATCTGTTGAAGAAAAAGTTGGAAAAATTGTAAGAAAATGAATCCTGAAAAAATATATGTTGCAATAGATTTTAAATCATCCTTTACGGCAGTAGTTTCCTATGCAATCTGGCTTGCAAAAACATTTAATTGTAAAAATATTTGTCTTTTTCATATTATGGAATACACTCTTACTCCACCTGCCTATTTAATGCCTTACATTAATCAAGAAAAAAAGAAAATTAAGAAAAAATTAAATACATTAGCTGAAGAACTAAAGAAATATGAAATAAATACTGAAAATAAAGTTGTTTTTGGAAGACTTATTGAAAGTATAAAGGAAGTTATAAAAGATAAAAAAGCTTGTTTAGTAATGGGTTTTAAAACACATATTACAAGGCCTTCCACTTCTGAAAGAATTCTTAAGGGACTTACAATCCCTGTTTTGGTTGTCAAAGTAATAGATTTTAAGGAAATTAATCCCGAAGCTATAAATATAAAAAAGGTCTTATGTCCTATTGATTTTTCCCCCTATTCTTTGAGAGCTTTAGAGGCTGCCAAAGAAGTATCAGATAAACTTCATGCTGAATTAAAAGTTATAAATGTGATACCTGAACAAAAGGTAAAAGGAATAATTGAAGAACCCTCAGAAGTTGAAAAGTATTTATTGTATCTAAAAGAAGAAGCCGTTGAAAAAATTAAAAAAATAGATGAAACTCTCCAATATGAAGTTATCTCAGGTATTCCTTCAGAGGAAATCATTAAAAAATCTAAGGATACAGATTTGATTGTAATAGGCTCAAAGGGAAGATCATATACGCAAGAAATAATAATTGGAAGTGTTGCCGAAAGTGTTATAAAAAATTCAACTAAACCTATTTTGATTATTCCTTAAAGATAATTTATAATACAACATGCATGGGAAAGTTATCTCAATAAACATTAGTGAAAACAAGGGGACAACAAAAAAAACCGTAAAAGAAGCCTATGTTATTGAAAACTATGGGATTAAAGGAGATGCCCATGCAGGTTCCCATTGGCACAGACAGATAAGCCTTCTTAGTATTGAAAGCATTGAGAAGATGAAAGAAAAAGGGATGCTCCTTAATTATGGAGATTTTGCTGAAAATATTACCACTGAAGGCATTGATTTGTTAAGTCTTCCCTTAGGAGTCAAATTACAGATTGGAGAGTGCATCTTAGAGATTACTCAGCATGGTAAAAAATGCCACAGTAAATGTGAAATCTTTAAAACTGTGGGTGACTGTATAATGCCTCGTGAAGGAGTTTTTGCAAAAGTTTTAAAGGGAGGCAAAATTAAGGTTGGAGATAGCATAACCATACTATGAAATACAAAGTTGCCATAATAACAGTGTCAGACAAAGGTTCAAAGGGAGAACGGGAGGACTTAAGTGGAAAAGTAATTGAAGAAATGGTCTCCTCATGGGCAGAGATTGTATCATACAAAATTGTTCCCGATGAAAAGGAAGAGATAAAACAGGCAATTTTGGAGGTAACATCGGAAGCTGATTTAATTCTTACAAATGGCGGAACAGGCCTTCATCCAAGAGATGTTACTCCTGATGCTACTCGTGAAGTTATTGAAAGGGAAATTCCAGGTATTGCAGAGGCAATACGATCAGAAGGATATAAAAAAACAAAAACAGCAATACTTTCAAGAGCTATTGCAGGAGTTAAAGGAAAAACTTTAATAATAAATCTTCCGGGGAGTCCTAAAGCAGTAAAAGAATCTTTAGAAGTAGTAATAGATGCACTCCCCCATGCCTTAGATAAAATCAAGGGAGACCCCACTGAGTGTGGTAGATGAATAATATAACTGTTTCTACTGCTTTTATAGGTGGTTTTTTAAGTTTTTTTTCTCCCTGTGTTCTTCCTCTTCTTCCTGTTTACATTTCTCTTATTACAGGACTTTCTACAACTGAGATATTTCAAGGAGGATCTAAACTTCGTATTTTATTTTATACATTAATATTTATTGCAGGATTTTCAACTGTTTATCTTGCAATGGGTGCTGGAATTTCTTTAATTGGCAATATTTTTTTTGATTATCAAAGTCTTTGGAGAATTATAGGGGGTCTTTTTTTAATTATATTTGGTTTTCTTTTAATAGGATTAATTAAAAGCGGTTTTTTTATGCAAGAGTTTAGAATAAATATAAAGTTTCAGAAGTTTAGTTCTCCTGTAGGAGCTTTTTTTATTGGTATTGGATTTGCTGCTGGGTGGTCACCTTGTATAGGACCAATCTTGGGAAGTATTCTAATTTATTCAACCATAAATAACAGTATTTTAGATGGAATGAAAATGCTTGGAGCTTACTCTTTAGGACTTGCTATCCCCTTTTTAATCTCTTCATTAGCAATTGATTCAGCAATGAGATATCTCAAAAAATATATGAAAATATTTCAATTTATCAATTATTTTTTGGGTGGAGTATTGATAATCTTAGGCATTCTAATGATTTTCGGACTAACCTTTTAATTTAAAATATGCATTCAGCCTATAAAATTAAAATTTCAATTAATTTTAATAATTTAAAGGAACTAAAAAGACTATGTGACTGTTTTTTAAATACCGATAGATGGTCAGGAAATGTTTTGCTGATGATAATTGATGCAGCTTTTACATCTGTAGGGCTAAATTATTTTCAGGTTGTTTTGCCAAAGATTAAGGAGTTTAAAAAAGAATTTGTTAGAAGTGGTAAAATTACAGGTCTTTCATCTTTTTGTCATTTTGACTATAAAAAAGCATTCTACATATGGAAAAATGAACGCTCCTGGCAGGTAGCAAAAGAGATTGCTCAATATCTTTCAACACTATCAAAGGATGATAAAAATTCACTTAGAATATGGGCAAAAAATGCATCTATTGATAAATGGGAAAATGATCCGATTGGAAAAATCAAAGGTGTAGGTTTAATTACATATCAATATCTGAGAATGATGGGAGGAGTGGATACAGTTATGCCAGACAAGATTGTGAAAAAAGTTATCAATAGAATTCTCGTAGAAATTGGCGAGATTCCAGTAAATGATAATTTGAAATTTATTAAAACTGTTGAAAAAATTGCAAAAATTACAGGTTACAAACCCATAGAACTATGTTTAATGACATGGTTTATAGAAAATCCTGAAAGAATTTCAGACATGCCTTAATTTTTAAGTCTTTTTGCAACTATATATGCCTGTCCAAGAGATATACAGGCATCATTACTTGGAACATTAAGATGAATCAGGGGTTTTAATCCAATTTTTTTCAATGCTTTAATGCTTTCCTTAATTAGATAAGCATTCTGAAAAACTCCGCCACTTAAGCCAACCTGGTCAAATCCGTATTTTTCTTTGAAGTAAAGGCTTAGTTGCATTATTACTTTTATAATTGTGTTGTGAAATTTCCATGATATAGTGGCAACAGCCTCACCATTTAAGAGGTCATCAATAATTTGCTTTGTCATAGCAGTATAATCAACTGTTATTTGTCTTCTGCCATTATCTATTATTTGTTCTCCGTCGTTCTCTATCATTTTTTCTCTGTCATATTCTATTATTTTTTCACTATCATTCTGAGGCACTCTCTCTTTGTCATTCTGAAGCACTCTCTGTTTGTCATTCTGACCCTGAGCAAAGCAAAGGGGAAGAATCCCCTCCTTTAAAGATTCCTCGGGACATTCAGTCCCTCGGAATGACAAAAAAGAGTCATTCTGATGCACTCTCTGTTTGTCATTCTGAGGGAGCGTAAGCGACCGAAGAATCTCATCCTTGTTATCCTTCTCTATAAAACTAAAATCATAACAAGCTTTTTCAGAAAACTCCCTTTCCCTATCTATTAAACTTTCAAGAGCGATTGCTGCCTCTGCTTCAAAAGTATTGTAATGACAAACTCCAATAAGTGAGGAGACTCCATCAAAAAGTCTTCCAAGACCAGATGAAAGAGGACTAAACTGCACTAACTTTTTTAATTTAAGTATTTGTTTAATTTTTTCATCAGATAAAGCCTTAGTAAGAGGCAATTTTTTTATCAATTCTAAATCCTCACCAAAGGCATCATCAATTAAGGAAAGCGCTATTCTTGAACATTCCTTAATGGCATTTTCTCCACCTGGTAAACTTATGGGTTTAAAATGGGCAAGTCTTTCAAAGTTCTCCACTGTGCAATATAAAAATTCACTTCCCCAGATGGTTCCATCTGTGCCATATCCTGTTCCGTCAAAGGCTATTCCAAAAAGTTCTTCAAGTCCATATTCAGCCATAACAGAGGCAATATGACAGTAATGATGTTGTAGGGCAAAACTTTGAAGCTCCCTCTTTTGAGCATGCTCTTTTGCCCATTGAGTTGAATAATACAAGGGATGAAGGTCATGACCTAAGGCAATGGGTTCAATTCTGTAAACTGATTTTAGATTTTTTAAAACCTCTTCATAAAACTGAAGGGTCTCCAGATTCTCCATATCCCCAATGTGTTGACTCATTATTGCATAGTTTGATTTTATTAAAGTGAAGGTATTTTTAAGGTCAGCACCAGCACCTAAAACCTCGGGTAATTCTTCTTTAAGAGAAATTGACTTTGGAACAAATCCTCTTGCTCTTCTAATAAAATAGATTTTCCCATTTAGTTCCCTTACAACTGAATCATCTACCCGCATGAATATTTCTCTGTTATGAAGCAAAAAGGCATCGGCAACATTGTAAAGTTTTTCCACTGCCTCTTCATTCTTTGTAATTATAGGTTCCTCTGAAATATTTCCACTTGTCATAACAAGTGCCTCAAAATGGGTAGATGTTAGTTTTATGTCATTCTGTGGGAGCTTAAACGACCGAAGAATCTCCACCTTTCCTATGTCATTCTGACGAAGAATTTCCTCCTTTCTTATGTCATTCTGAGCGTCAGAGAAGAATCTCCTCCTTATTTTAAGAGATTCTTCAGAGCATTGATCTCCTCGGAATGACAAAATGGTGTCCTCTGGATAATAAAACAACAAATAATGTAATGGCGTATAGGGAAGCATAAAACCAAGATAAGAATTATTTGGTGCAAGCATGTAAGGAAGAGAACAATCAATTTTTTTTCTAAGCAAAACAATAGGTCTCATAGGAGAAGTTAAAATTTTTTTCTCCTCTTCTGAAACAAAGCAAAATTTTTCTATTGCTTCAATGTTTGGTGACATTACTGCAAAGGGTTTATTACTTCTTTTCTTTCTTTTCCTTAAATTTTCAATACCTTCTGGATTTTTTGCATCACAGCATAGATGAAAGCCACCAAGTCCTTTAATTGCAAGAATTTTACCTTCTTTTATAAGTCTGATTGCCTCTTTAATTGGATTTTCAATCTCTTTTGCTCCTTTATCAGTTTTTACTAAAAGACTCACCTGAGGACCACATATAGGGCATGCATTTGGTTGTGCATGAAATCTTCTGTTTGAAGGGTCTTTGTATTCTCTCATGCATTCTGGACACATTTTGAATTCCGCCATTGTTGTGTTTGGTCTATCATAGGGAACTTTAAGAGTAATTGTATAACGGGGACCGCAGTTTGTACAGTTTATGAAGGGATAGAGATATCTCCTGTCTGATGGATCAAAAAGTTCTCTTAGGCAGTCTTCACAAATGGATACATCTTCTGAAACATGTGTAAATCCTGCATCATCAATACTTTCAATAATCTCAAAATCTTTGTAATTATTTAAAGGAAGTTCTTTCGTATATATGGAATATATTTTTGCAAGAGGAGGTGGCTCATTCTTTAATTTTTCAATGAATTCTGATACTTTTTCACCTTCTACTTCAATTGTTACACCCTTTGATGTGTTTGTGACAAATCCCTTAAGATTAAGTTTTTTTGCAAGATTATACACAAAGGGTCGAAAACCAACTCCCTGAACAACACCTTTAACTTGTATGTGAAGGCGTTTCATTAATTTAGAATAACATTAACTCTCTTACTGGTGAAAAACTTTTTCTGTGAATTGGCGAAGGACCGAATTTTCTTAATGCTGATAAGTGCTCCTTTGTAGCATATCCCTTATGTTTATGAAATCCATAATTGGAATATACTTTATGGTAATCACACATTATTCTGTCTCTTGTAACTTTTGCTATTATGCTTGCTGCTGCAATTACTGCGCTTTTTTGATCGCCTTTGATTATACTTTTTTGGGGAACTTTTATATCTGGTAATGCAACCGCATCTATTAAAAGAATATCTACTTGTTTACCAAGCTTTTTAAAGGCTTGAATCATTGCAAGACGAGTTGCTTCAAGAATATTAATTCTGTCAATTACATTTACATCAACAATTCCTATTCCAAAATGGGCATTTTTGATTATTTCTTCAAAAAGGCTTTCTCTTTCTTCTGAAGATAATTCCTTAGAATCCCTTATACCTTCAATGAAGACATCATCCCTAAAACTAACACAAGCTGCAACTACAGGACCTGCAAGGCATCCTCTTCCTGCCTCATCTATTCCAGCAATGACAGAATAACCTTCTTCTCTGAATTTATTATCAAAGGCAAAATAGGAATCAACTGCCCTATAATTATCCGAAATCAAAGAGTTTAAGCCTTTAATAATTTGTTTTTTCCTTAACCTTTGCCTCTTTACCCTTCTTTGTTCGTAAGTAGTAGAGTTTTGCTCTTCTTACATCTCCTCTTCTTACTACCTCTATTTTGTCAATGATCGGGCTATGAAGAGGAAATACTCTCTCAACTCCAACACCAAAGGTGATTTTTCTTACTGTAAAGGTTTCTCTTAACCCACCGCCTCTTCTGGCAATAACAATTCCTTCAAAAACCTGAATTCTTTCCTTATCACCCTCTTTAACCTTTACATGAACTTTTACAGTATCTCCCGGTTTAAAATCAGGAATATCAGATTTTTTAAATCTCTCCTCTATTGATTTAATTATTAACTGGTTCATTTTCTCCCTCCAGAATTTTTCTATTTATTTCAGAGCAAAGCTCTTTTAATATTCTCATTTCATCATTAGACAAATTTTTTAATAAATCAGGTCTTTGAATTAAAGTTTTTCTTATTGCCTCAGTTTTTCTCCACAACTCAATTTTTTTATGATTTCCGCTTAAAAGAACTTCTGGAACTTTCATGCCTTTAAATTCTTCTGGTCTTGTATAGTGTGGATAATCTAAAAATCCTTTCATAAATGAATCCTCTTTTGCTGATAGCTCATCTCCTAATGCTCCTGGAATTAATCTTACAATACTTTCTATTATAACCAATGCTGCAAGCTCACCACCACTTAAAACATAATCACCAATTGAAAATTCATCATCTATAAAAGACTTAACCCTCTCATCAATCCCTTCATATCTACCACAGATTAGAACTAATTCCTTTTCATCTAAATAAAAATCCTGAGCCATTCTTTGATTAAATCTTCTACCCTGTGGAGAAAGTAAAATAAACTTTTTGGGGGTTTCATTACTTTTGAGGCTCGTTATTGCATTATAAAAAGGCTCTATCTGCATAACCATTCCAGCTCCGCCACCATAAGGGTAATCATCTACTTTTCTGTGTTTATCTGATGTATAATCTCGCAAATTATGTATTTTCACTTCTGCCAATCCTTTCTTTAATGCCTTACCAAGCACCCCATGCTTTAAATAACATTCAATTAACTCTGGAAATATAGTTAAAACTTCAAATTTTTTCATAAAAGAAAAGGGCGTGCATACACGCCCTTTATTGTCATTTCAATGATAGGACTATTCTAAAATTTCAAGGACACATCTTTTGCCAACTTTTGTTCCTGCAGCACCCAAGATAGTCCTCATAGCCCTTGCAGTTTTTCCCTGCTTTCCAATTACCTTTCCAAGATCACTTGGAGCAACTCTGAGTTCATAAACAGTGGTTTTCTCACCCTCAATTTCTGTTACCTTAACCTCCTCTGGTTTGTCCACCAGTGACTTAGCCATTGTCTCAATGAGTGTCTTCATGCTCATGTTCTAACCTCCGTGCAAAAGAGTAGTAAATACCCAAATGGGTATGTTAAGCAGAAACTCGTTCAATTAACTTCTTAACCGTATCAGATGGCTGTGCGCCCTTTTCTAACCAGTATTTAACTCTATCCATTTTTAAGTTAATTTCTGCTGGTTCTGTTTTAGGATTATATATTCCTACAATCTCAATAAAAGGTCCATTTCTACGAGCTTTTGCATCAGCAATGACAACTCTGTAAAAAGGCTTCTTTTTTGCTCCCAATCTCATTAATCTTATTCTAACCAATTTTACCCTCCAAAAATTTTAATCCTATAACTATTAAGTATATTATATCATATCCATTAAATTCAACTGCCTATTAATCCCTTGTGGTTACTATTTTTAAATGTTGGTAAAAAATGGGACAGTCCCCTTTTTTTTTCTTTTTGTAATAATTACTAATTATAAGGTTGTTCCAAAAGCTGAAAAAGAATGGCAATTTTTGATATACTTAAGAATGACTTACTGAGAGAGGAGGTGAAAAAATGGTTGATAAGGAAAGACTTGAAGAGGAAATAAAACAAATTGCCTATGAAATTTATGTTAAAAGTGGCTGTATTCCCGGAAGAGATCTTGAAAACTGGCTTGAAGCTGAAAGAATTGTTTTTGAAAAATATGGGCTTATTCTATCAGAAGAATCTGAAGAAAAAACAGAAAAGAAAAAAACTAAGAGAGTATGCAAAAGAGGTTCCTCTACCAAAAGAGGAAGTAAAGAAAAAGAAAAAAAATAATGAAAGAAGCTTTATTCTATGAAAAACTCTCCGATGGAAAGGTAAAATGCGGACTTTGCAATCATCATTGTATAATCTCTCCAGATGCAAGAGGAATTTGTGGAGTAAGAGAAAACAAAGATGGCAAACTTTATAGTCTTGTATATGGCAAAGTAATTGCCAACAATATTGATCCAATTGAAAAAAAACCTCTTTTCCATTTTTATCCCGGTTCTGCTTCTTACTCAATTGCTACAATAGGATGTAATTTTAAATGCCTTCATTGCCAAAACTATACTTTATCTCAATATCCAAAGCTTTATAAGGATATTCCAGGAGAAGATTTTTCTGCTGAAGATATAGTAAAAGAAGCAAGGGCAAGCGGTTGTATAAGTATATCTTATACCTATACAGAACCAACTATTTTTCTTGAATTTGCATATGATTGCATGGTTTTAGCCCATAAAGAAAGAATTAAGAATATATTTGTAAGTAATGGTTACATCTCTGAAGAAGCTCTTCGTTTCATTGCACCATATCTCGATGGAATAAATGTAGATCTTAAAGGAGACGATGAATTTTATAAAAAAATCTGTGGTGCAAGGTTAGAACCTGTAATGAAAAACATAGCACTTCTAAGAGAACTTGGAGTATGGGTGGAAGTAACTACTTTAGTAATACCTGAACTAAACAGTTCAGAGGATTTTTTAAGAAAAACTGCTCAATTTCTTGTTTCTGTAGATCCTGCGATACCATGGCATGTAACTCAATTTTATCCAACCTATCAACTGACAAATAAACCAAGAACACCTGTAGAGGTCTTAAAGAGAGCAAGACAAATTGGTTTTGAAGAAGGATTGAAATTTGTTTATACTGGAAATGTTCCAGGTGAAGGAGGAGAAAATACATATTGCCCTAACTGTAAAAATCTTGTTATTGAAAGATTTGGATATTTTATTAACAAAATAAATTTAAAGGGTGCCCGCTGTAATAACTGCGGAAACCCTATAGAAGGAGTTGGACTACCTTAAAGTTTATAATTAATTTTTCTTAAAAATTCCTTTCTGCGCTGACGGTCATCTTCTTTTTCTACTCCTTTCGGAGATGAACCGTCTATTACGCCTATTATTCCCCTTCCCTGTTCTGTCTCTGCAACTACGACTTCAAGAGGATTTGCTGTTGCACAATAAATATTACATACTTCCTGACACATTTTAATTGCATTTAAAATGCTTATTGGAAAAGCACCTTTTATTAGAATACAAAACACATGTCCTGCACCAATATTTAAAAGATTTTGTATACATAACCCTTTGAGTTCTTCATCGTTTCCCTCTGAACGAATCAAGCAGGGACCTGAAGCTTCTGTAAAAGCAACAGCAAACTTAGCATGAGGTATATGGGTTGCAAGTATCTCATACAAATCTTCAGCTGTTTTTATAAAGTGAGTCTGTCCAATAATAATATTACAACCATCTGGAATATTAACTTTTACACTTTTAATTTCCATAATGCACCTCCAGATAATATGTGATATGATTAATTATAACGAAAAATTGAATATTTAGCTAATATTCTTTTATCCAAAAATCGATAGCAATATTCTGATAATCAATGAAAGAATTATAGCTAACAAAATAGTTAAAATACTTACTATAAGAGTTTTTTTAGTTCCCAATTCTCTTATTAATGCACCAATTGTACCTATGCAGGGAATGTAGAAGATTGTAAAGATTGTAAAAATAATCAACTGTGTATTTGTCATAACTTTGCTTAAATCTGTTGTATCCATAGCCTGAAAGAGCATTATCATTGAAAGCTCTTTTCTTAAAATACCAAAAAGAAGTGTTAACCCTGTTTGCTCTGGTAGTCCTAAAATCCAGCTAACCAACGGAGAAAAAGCTAAATTAATCATTGCGTCAATTTTAAAATACTCTAAGAAACTTAAAATTATGCTACTAATAATTAAAAGTGGCCAGGCAACTAAAATAAAATCCTTTAATCTAAGCCATGTTTTCATAAGGACATTTTTAAAAGTTGGAATCCTTAATGGAGGAATTTCCATAATTAATCCAGGTCTAATCTCCGGAATAAATTTTGTCAATATAGCTCCCAGTATCATAATTACAAATAGATTAAAAATGTATAATCCAGCTGCTGCTATGCCACCAATGTAAGCTCCTACAAGTCCAAATATTACAGTGGTTCTTGCTGCACAGGGTATCAGAACAGAGAGAGTTGCCGTAATAAAACGGTCTCTTGGTGATTCAAGTATTCTTGTTGCCATAACACCAGGAACATTACACCCATAGGAGATAATGAAAGGAAGAACACTTTTACCATGCAATCCAATACGATGCATTAATGTATCCATTAAAAAAGCCATTCTTGGAAGATATCCGATATCTTCTAAAATTGTAAGCCCTATAAAAAAAGGTATTAAATAAGGTATGGCAACACCAAGACCTCCAGAAAATCCTTCTAACAATCCTTTTAGGATAAAAAAGGTTAGAGAATCTTCTTTCACAATACCTGGCAATTGCTGAATAAAAGAATCAAAAATTGAAATTAACGGATCTTCAATTAATTTTCCTATCTCAAAAACTACAAAAAAAATTCCAAATAAAATTAAAAATAATAGTGGATAGCCAAGGTATCTATTGGTAAGTAAATCATCAATTTTTTCTCTTGTCGATTTTAAAGGTTCACCTATTTTAGTCACTGCTTCAAAAATATTCATCGTTAAGGCGTGTCTTTCAGAAGATATTACGGTATCCGTGTGACGACCATGAGAGGATTTTATTTCTTCTCTTATTTCCCTAACTTTATTTAAAACTTCAGGATATTTTTTAATTTCTTCAGTTAATTCTTCATCTCCTTCTAATAGTTTGACAGCTATATACCTTTTGGGAATTTTTAAAAAATTTTCCTTTGGAATTATTTTTTCAATTTCTTCAATTTTTTCTTCTATATCCTTATGAAATGATTGTATTTTAGGAATTAATCTTTTATAATGAGCCTCCTTAGCAGAAATAAATATTTTATCAAGTCCTATTCCTTTATTTGCAACAGTTTCAATAACTGGAACACCAAAAATTTTAGAAAGTTTATTTAAATCAATTTCCATTCCCTTTCTTCTTGCTTCATCAATCATATTTAGACAGATAACCATCGGAACTTGTAATTCTGTAAGTTGTAAAGTCAATTCAAGACTTCTTGATAGTGTTGATGCATCAATTACATTTACTACCACATCTGTTTGTCCAGAAAGAATATATTTTCTTGATTCTAATTCAGCTTTATCAATTGCTGTAAGGGAATAAATACCTGGCAAATCAACGATTTCGAAGGTCTCATCTCCAACAGTTACTTTACTGACTGTGTAATGAACTGTTTGTCCGGGGAAATTAGCTGTTATTGTTTTATATCCAGCGAGCCCATTGAATATGGTGCTTTTCCCTGCATTGGGTTGCCCAACAAAGGCTATTCTCATTCAACTTCCTCAACTTCAATCCTTGATGCTACTCCTTTCCCCAATGCTACATCATAACCGTTTACTTCTAAAAGAACTGGACCACCCAAAAAAGAACTTTTCTTTATAGTAACAATATCACCTATATGAATACCCAAACACTGAAGATGTTGTCTAATTCCTTTACCCCCCGAAATTTTTAAAATTTTTACCTTTTTCCCATTATCTATATTAAGCAATGTTTTCATTATGCCCTCACATTAAAAAACTATTGTTAATAATAAAACATTTTAATAATCTTGTGCAATAAAAGAGCATTTTAAATTTGTCTTACTGCTGTGTTTTCCAATCTTTTATTCCAGTTTGCTCATGGATTTTTAAAAAATCAGCTATTGAGTATTTCATCTCTTCGTTTTAAATAACCGATCTTTCTTTGATAATTTTAGAAAATGCTTTGTAATTCTGAGTAGATCTCTTCATAGACTCTTGTTTATATTTATAGATTACACCAATATGGAGTTGAGTTTTGAAAGTATGATAAAGTTCTAATTCATCTAAAAACTGCATTGATAAATAAGCTCGGAAATAGAATTTTGGGATTAAATTATTTTAATTAGTTAGATGGTAGAATTTGTAAGGACATACAATCCTGAATATGCGCAACAGATAGAGAAGCAGAAGGAGAATTATTTAGCATTTTTAAAATATCCAGAAGAGATAAGAAGGCATATATACACAACAAATATAGTGGAATCAATAAATTCAGGGATAGAATTAAGGAGGCTGAAGCATGGTGGATATTTTGGCTGTTCTGCTTCCTCAACCATGGCCTTTTTCTGCTCTGCAGTCCATCGTCTTCTTCTTTGAACCGATGTGATTACCTTTACCAGACTCATAGTTATCCTCCCTCCTACATGTTAATTATAGTAATAACTCTATGGCTATTACTACAACTTATTTTGGTTAGGAGGGTGTCCGGTCTAAACAGGGGCTAGTACAGAATTAATAATGAAAAACATCCATTTTTTCATAATTTTTTATATTTAAAAAAATTTGATACCATTTTTATCTTAAAATTTGCCAAAAAAATGAAGATTTTGATATATTATTAATATTTGGCGGCGTAGCTCAGTTGGTCAGAGCAGACGGCTCATATCCGTCGTGTCAGGGGTTCGAATCCCTTCGCCGCCATTTTTTATTCGATAATTTTCCAGAAGGGTAAAAATTTTACTAAAGTATTATCAATTTTAACTTCTTCTTTAAAACCAAGATTTAAGACCCATGCTTCGTTTGGTTTATATTTTGAAATAAAACTTTTAAGTGATCTCACTATTTTTGCGGCTTTTGAAAATTTTGCCGAATACTCCTTGAGATAATCCTGCAAAATATTCATCAATGTTGTTTTTGGAGCTTGTCTTGGACTAACTGTCAAGGAGATCTCTTTCTTGGGTCGATGTTCTATCAATTTCTGTAAAATGTATCTTTTTATAAACATACTTTATTATAAACCCTAGAAAAATTAAAGTCACCTTTTAAAATTTTCGCCTAAAAATGCCGATAGAAGAGAGCTGTCTTGAGCTTATCCCGTCATTCTGAAGAGCTTAAGCCCAGAAGCGCTGTCCTGAGAGAAGGAACTCTCTAATTGAAAGACCTGTTTGGTGAAAAGGGTGGAGATTCTTCGCTATCGCTTACTCGGAAAAGGATGAGATTCTTCACTCCGCTGACGCTCCGTTCAGAATGACAGAAAAAAAAGAGGGTTAGAATGACAGTAAAGGAGAATGACAGTAAAGGAGTCTAAGGATGACGCCTTTTTGTCACCCTAACCCGATCCGAAACGAAGGAATGACCCCTTTTCTGTCATCCCTTCTTTTTCCCCCTTTTTTTACTTGTCACCCTGAGGCGAAGCCGAAGGGTCTCCTGAGGGGATTCTTCCCCTTCGCTTCGCTCAGGGTCAGAATGACAGAAAAGGGACGCTCGGAAAAGGATGAGATTCTTCACTCCGCTGACGCTCCGTTCAGAATGACAGAAAAAAAAGAGGGTCAGAATGACAGAGAAAAGAGGGGATTCTTCGGTCGCTTACGCTCCCTCAGACGCTGTCCTGAGCGAAGCGAAGGAATGAAAGAAAATAAGGTCAGACGCTGTCCTGAGCCGAAGCCCTGAGCCGAAGCCCTGAGCTTCTGCGAAGGGTCAGCGAAGGGTCAGCGAAGGAATCACAAAATCACCCAAAAAGAGATTTCTATCGGCAATTTTAAGATTATCGAATTATTTTATTATTGGCTCCATCTCTAAGGCTGGGTGATTAACTTTTGTGAGAAATTCTAAAAGGCATTCAATATCTTCGCAAATGGTTTCATCAGCAATTTTATCAAGTAGCTGAACCAAACCTTCTTCCTCAGCTCTTTTCTGAAAGCTCTCTTTTATTCTTTCTTTTAACTCCTTTGGCATCCATACAATTCTTCCTATTCCACCGTCACCTTTTAGAAACTTTCTTGAAGTAATATAATTTACTCCAATTCCCATAAATCCCGGAGTTTGAACACCACCACCTATCATTTCTGCAATTGTTGAAAACTTCATGCCAATTGGTGTCATTCCGCTGTATCCTCTGTTAACAATCAATACTCCGTTTGCTTCTGGGACAACTGCCACAATACATTCAAAGCATCCGCAGGATGTCATGGGATTTTCCATTATTGAGTAAAGATTTATTGTCTCTGTCTCACCACCTGAGTGTTTTTTTACATATTCATCAACTCCACTGTATCTACCATATACTGGGTCAAGGAGTTTACCTTTTTCAATAGGCTGATTTCCACCTGTTGGTTCAATCTCATAGGCAGCCTTTGCATCAAGCCATGTAAATGCTCCACATAGTCCTGGACGTTCAGGTGTTATGACACATACATGCTTCGGTGCAAAACTCTGACAGAGCAAACAGGAGTAAAATTTATCAACATCTTCATCTGTCAAGGTAGCAAGCCTTAAATCTCTCTCTTTGTATTGTTTTCTTGCCTCTTCCCTTAAATTAATAACATCCTCTTGATTAACATAAAGATAAACCTCAACTTTATCAACAATACTACGAAATCTTGCCTTGGTCATTGTGGCTAAAATTATTCCCAGATGTTCAAGAGTTATACCAGCTTCCTTGGCTTTTTTGCTTATTCTTATCCAGTTTATATCTCTTTGACCAATGTGCCAAAGTCCCTCTGTTTCATTTATAAAAGTGTGAATCTGTCGCTCAATGACAGGTTCAAAATCCTTCTGCATTTTTTTACCTGCCACATTAATAATTATTCCGAGAGGCATCTGTCCACCCTTTTCATAAAGAGACTGCCATTCTTTGCCAATTATATGTATCTTTTCATCCTCTATTTCTCCTAAATCTTTCATTTGAACTAATTCAAAGGCAGGCGTTCTCTGACCACCAAATTCAATAAATGTATCTTCCTTCCTGACTCTCTCTCCTTCAAAGGCTGGTCCATAAGAAACTGGAATTGGTGGTTTTTCAACAACTATCTTTAATCCTCTTGTTTCAATTGCTTTTTTAACAATTTTTGAATAGTCCTTTTCAGAGACTAAAAGGGAATACTCAGCAATTTCATTAATAATTATTTCTGGTAAATCCTGATCTGTTATGACAGGGTAGGCAAAAAACATAGCTACTGAGGCAGTAGCCACTGCTAGTTCATTAATTTGTCCAAAGGCAATTGCAAAGGCGTTAACTCTCTTTCTTACATAATCAATAATTGCATCTTTCTGTCCTGGAGTCTGACCTCCAAAAACAAGAGAGACTCTTACTGCCCAATCTATTACATACAATGTTTCTTCAATATTTGTGCCTACAGGAACAACATAGGCTTCAAAACCGAATCTTTCACCTGCTGTTATAAATTCCTGAGCAACGGGACCAATTAAAAAAGTAAGAATTTTCTTTTCCTGAAGCTCTTTCACAATTTTTAATAGATCATCTTGATTTAATTTTCCAAGTAAAACTGCCACTGCTGGAATTCTTCCATCAACAAGCTGAACTCCAAGAGTTCTTTGAATTGTGTCCCCAAGAAAACCATAGTAAGGAGTGTCCTTATTTTCTTGATTAATGTATTGAAGAGTAAGATAAATTTCTACAACATACGAATATGCAAGAGCAAGATTTTTTAAATCATTCTTGCTTTTCAATTTTGGAATTGTTTCCTCAAAAAATTTTTTCATTTCATCAACTCTGTTGATTTTTATACCCTCAAGAGCATAAATTAGAGGAATTCCATAAGTAGTATCTGGAAGTTCAAAATAAAATATACCTTTTTTTGAGACAATCTCAAAAAGTTTGTTTATCTTGTCTGATAGATTATCTATAACTTTTCTTGTGATTTCTAAAATCTGATCTATCACACCCTACTCCTCACATAATTCTTCAAAAATGCAGGGATTGCATTTGCTTCTTTAGTTCCTATTATAACCTTCCATCCTGGGAGTTTATCTTCAATAGCACCTTTTAGCATTGCAACATATCCAGGAATTATTAATTCTCTGTGAGCTAATTTTTGTTCTATTCCACTTTCTTTTATAAACTGAGCGATCTTACTTGCTGAAAATTTACCGGCAGCCCAAGCTGTAAGAACACTTAAACCATCACAATCCATTATAGCAAGCCAAGCTGGAACTTTACTATTTTCAATTTCTCCTTTGACAAGGAAATATGTGAGAGCAAAATTAGTTGTAACAATAAGAGGACTATTTTCATCGGGTTCACCAACTTTGTATATATCCTCTTTTACCTGCATAGGAACTTGAGGATCCGAATATATATTCTGTCTCAATGTAAATAAAATGAGATTTTTCCATTTTGGAATTTCATTCAAAACTACAATTGATGAATATTTAAGAATTGCTACAGAGGCAAGAACTGTCTCATAAAACGAATCTTTTTCTTTAATAAAAGTGAAAATCGGATATCCAACCGCTTTAAATTTCTTTTTTAATGAAGCACGCCTTATCAATGTATTGTCAATTAAAAGCTGACGGGTGCTATTTGGTTGAGTATCAATAAGTATATCTTCAAATCCAAGATTTTGAATTCTCTCAATAATTGAAATAACTTTCTGTATTCCATAAGCTGTGACAGTAAGTGGAACATTATATTTTTTAGCTAAAGTTGTCATTTGATTTACATTTTCCTCATTTGCCCCATAAAGAATTGGACGACTTTCTGATAGAAGGGGCAAAGATTGTTCTACAGATTCAGGATTGAAGGTTCCTAAAATTATAGGAATTTCGGATTTTTTGATTATTTTTTCTATTGCCTCTTTAAATTTCTTCGGATTATTAGATTCATTTTCAACAAAAACCGCATCAATTTTAAGAAACTCGCCTACTCTTTCAATCTGGGAATCCAAAATTTTATTAACTTGTTCCTTTATATTTTCATCAGTGTCCTTTATTCTTAAAGCTAAAACTGTCGGATGAAAAAATTTCTTTTCATGCCTGTATAGGCACTGTTCTTCTCCAATTTTTATAGAATTTTTTTTAGGTCCAAAAATTATACCTTTAATTGGTGGAGTGGCTGCTTCTTTAAGTTTTGCTATAACTCCCTCAGATGCCTCAGGGCATTGTTCAATTTCTGCTTGACCCTGTGCAACTTTCATTGCAAAGGCAAGACATGTTGGAAAGCCACATTTTTTACAGTTTGTTTTAGGAAGCAGTTTAAATATTTCTATTCCTGTAAGTGCCATTTTGTCTACTTAAATAAGAATTACCACACTCAAACACAAGAAAAAAGTAAATATTAGTTTTCAATTAATTTGTAAAATACCTCTATTGCTTTGTCAAGGCTTTCACCATCTGGACATCCACCCTGGGCTGAGTCAACCCTTCCACCACCTTTACCACCAACTATTTGCGATATGTTCTTCAAAAGTTTTCCAGCATCATACCTGTCTGTTGCATCTTTTGTGACTGAGAGAATCAAAATGCCTTGTCCATCTGTTTTAGAGGCAAGTAAAATAACGGATGGATGAAGCTTTTCTTTTAATTTATCTGAAAGAGTTCTTAAAGCTTTTGTGTCAAACCCTTCAAATTTTAATGCTAATGCCTTAACACCTTTTGTATCTTTTGCCTGTTTTATAAATTCATCAATGTTTTGACTAATAAGTTTTTCCTTAAGGATTTCAATTTCTTGCCCCTTTGCTTTTAAATCATTAATAAGTCTTTCTACTGCTTTTACCGGCTCAGCTGATTTAAGAACTTGCGATATATTTTTTATTTGTTCTCTATAGGAATTTGCATATTCATAGGCTTGAAAACCAGTTACAGCTTCAATCCTTCTAATTCCTGATGCAACAGAACCTTCAGAAATAATATAAAAACTTCCTATTTCACCTGTCTGGCTACAGTGAGTGCCACCGCATAGCTCTTTGCTAAATCCAAGAATTTTAACAACTCTTACTGTTTCTTCATATTTATCCTCAAAAAGGGCTATAACTCCCTCATTTAAAGCTTCATCAAGGGATTTTATCTCTGTTTTGACAGGAAGATTTTCAAGTATTTTTTCATTAACAATTCTTTCAATTTCTCTTAATTCCTCATCAGTCACTGCCTCAAAATGAGTAAAATCAAAGCGAAGTCTTTCTGGTTCAACAAGACTTCCTGCCTGTTTTACATGTTCACCAACTACAGCTTTTAAGGCACTATGAAGAAGATGGGTAGCGGTATGATTCCTTGCAATTGCCTTTCTTCTTTCTATATCAATCTTTGCAAAAACTCTGTCACCTTCTTTTAACCTACCTTCAATTACCCTGACTTTATGGCAGTGAAGTCCTGCTATTTTTTTTGTATCAAAAACATGAGCCTTACAAGTATTAGAAATTATTACTCCTGTATCACCAACCTGACCACCTGACTCTGCATAAAAGGGAGTTTCATAAAGAAATACTTCTCCTTCTTCACCAGAATCAAGTGTTTTTACAATTTCACCATTTTTGACAATAGCATATATTTTTGTCTCTACTTCATAATCAGTATAACCTACGAATCTTAAGCCCTCAGCTTTAAGCCTCAAATCCTTATATGCCTCACCAATTCCTAATTCCTGAGCTTTTGCAGCTGCCTTGGCACGCTCCCTTTGTTTATTTAATTCCCGATGAAAACCTATTTCATCAATCTCTAAATCTAATTCTTGAACCATTTCCTTTATTAAATCAAAGGGCAAACCAAAGGTATCATAAAGCCTGAAAATCTCCTCTCCGGGAATTATATTTGAGCCGGTTTTTCTAAGATTTTCAAGAATTTCATCAAAAATCTGCTGTGCCCTCTCAAGGCTTTTTAAAAATCTCTCTTCTTCTATTTTTATAACCTTTTCAATTCGTTTTCTTTCAGAGACAATCTCAGGATAAACTGTTCCAAGAGTTGAAACAACTGGTTCAACAAATCTATAAAAAGCAACACTGTCATGCTGAAGGAGCTTAATGTATCTGCAGGCTCTTCTTATAATTCTTCTTAAAACATAGCCTCTTCCTTCATTAGATGGAATTAGTCCTTCAGCCACTAAAAATGTAGATGCTCTAATATGGTCTGCAATAACTTTGATTGCAATATCGGTTTTTCTTTCTTTACCGTAGCTTACATTTAAAACAGAGCAAATTTGGGAAATTATTGGATCAAAAAGGTCTGTATCAAAATTTGTTTTTTTTCCCTGAAGCACTGCTGTAATTCTCTCAAGCCCCATTCCTGTATCAATACTTGGCTTTGGAAGGGGAGTTAATTTGCCTTCTTCATCTCTGTTGTACTGCATAAAGACAAGATTCCACAGTTCCAGAAATCTGTCACAGTCACAACCAACAGAGCAGTCTGGTTTACCGCATCCAAAATCCTCTCCCTGATCAATTATTATTTCCGAACAGGGTCCACAGGGACCTGTATCACCCATCTGCCAGAAGTTGTCCTTTTCACCAAGACGAACTATTCTTTCTGTCGGAACTCCAACTTCTTTTTCCCAGATATGAGCAGCTTCATCATCATCCTTATATATTGAAACCCATAGTTTTTCCTTTGGAAGTTTAAAATACTCTGTTAAAAGCTCCCATGCAAAAAAGATTGCCTCTTTCTTAAAGTAATCGCCAAAAGAAAAGTTTCCAAGCATTTCAAAAAATGTGTGATGCCGTGCAGTAAAACCAACATTTTCAAGGTCACTGTGTTTCCCACCTGCACGCATGCATTTCTGACAGGTTGTGGCTCTGCTGTAAGGTCTTTGCTCTTCACCGAGAAAAACCCTTTTAAACTGAACCATTCCAGCATTTGTAAATAATAAAGACGGGTCATCCTTAGGAATTAGAGGAGAACTTTTTACAAGTTCGTGTCCCTTTGAGATAAAGTATTCAAGAAAGAGATTCCTTATTTCAGAACTCTGCATTAATTATTCCTCACCAACAATTCTCTGTTCATTGCTTATTATGTATGTTAGTTTGCCATCAACAAAAATAAGCCTTGACTTCAAAAGCCCCAAAGATGAGGAATAAACCCATTCCTCTCTCTGTTTTCCTTTTTCAGGAGTAAGAATCCTTGTTGAAGAAGGATTACCCCAGGCAAGCCTTACCTGCTCCTTTGTCATACCAAGTGCAATTTCTCCCTTTGCAATTCTTTCCTGAATATCTGGTGGATAGTTTTTAATTTCATCATAGGTGTATCTAACACCCTGAGAGGCACATCCAAAAATAAACAATGCAGTAAATAAAGCAATTAAAACTCTCATTTTAAAACCTCCTTTAAGCATTTATTTACAGTATCCCATGAAAATCCTCTTCTGAGAAGAAATCCCGCTATCTTTAATTTTCTTTTGTCTGGAGAATTATTTTTTATTAAATGAAATTTTCTCTGGATAAGTTTTTGAGCTATTGAAAATTCATCGACTTCTGGAACATTTGCAAGCAATTCTTTATCAATGCCTTTTCTTGCAAGATAGTTTTTTATCCCCATATTCCCAAGAAATCTATCCTGTGCAATTTTTTCTGCTTTTTCAATGAATTTAGTATCATCTAAAAAACCCTTCTGCCTAAGATAAACAACTGTTTCATCGATTTCTCTTGCAGAAAATCCTTTTCTGTTAAGTTTATCTATTAATTCAGCCTCTGTTCTATCCCTTTTAGCTATTAGCCTCAATGCATATTTCAGTGCTTCATTCTGCTTTGTTTTCACCTTCCATAACCTTTGGTTGTTTTAATCCATAAGCATCAATAACTTTTTTATAAATTTCATTGAAAATTTCAGGATGACTCTTTAAATACTCCTTAGCATTTTCCCTTCCTTGAGCAAATCTTGTTCCGTTGTAATTGTACCATGCACCTGATTTCTCAATAATTCCCTTTTCTACTGCGAGATCAAGAATTTCTCCTGTCTTTGATATTCCCTCATTGAAATAAATATCAAACTCAGCCTGTTTAAATGGTGGAGCAACTTTGTTTTTTACAATTTTAACCCTAACTCTTCCACCTGTTGTATCCTGCCCTTCCTTTAAGGTGTCTGTTTTTCTTATGTCAAGTCTCATTGAGGCATAAAATTTTAGTGCTGTACCTCCTGGTGTTGTCTCCGGATTTCCAAACATAACTCCGATTTTCTGCCTTAACTGATTTATAAAAATAACAACTGTCTGAGACTTTGATATTGCTGCTGTAAGCTTTCTTAAAGCTTGACTCATTAGCCTTGCCTGAAGCCCTGGAAGACTTTCACCCATTTCACCTTCAATTTCTGCCTTTGGTACCAAAGCAGCAACTGAATCAATAACAATAATATCAACAGCTCCGCTACGGACAAGGGTTTCTGTTACTTCCAATGCTTGTTCTCCTGTGTCAGGTTGACTTATAAGTAAATTTTCAATATCAACACCAAGCTTTGAAGCATAATTAACATCAAGGGCATGCTCAGCATCTATAAAGGCAGCAACTCCACCAAGCCTTTGAGCCTCTGCAATTGCATGAAGTGCGAGAGTTGTTTTACCAGAGGATTCGGGACCGAAAATCTCTATAACCCTTCCTCTTGGATATCCACCAACACCTGTTGCTATATCAAGAGATATTGAACCTGTAGGAATTACGCTTATTCCTTCTGCCTGAGCTTTAGTTCCAAGACGCATTATTGCGCCCTTTCCGAAATTTTTTTCAATCTGGGATATGGCTATTTCCAAAGCCTTTAATTTTTCCTTATTCATAAATCACCTCTCAAGCTTTTTTTATTATACCATTTATCTATTTGACCAAAGAAAACCTCTGTAAAACATCATAAACTGAGCCTTTTGAAGTAAGTGTGCTTTTCATTAAAACAAACTCTTTTATATGAAAAGAAAATTTCGGAGATTTCTCAGAAAAATTTTTTAAAACCTTCTCAAAAACATACTTCCCATTCTTTAGATTTTTCACTCTTGCAAGTGTTATATGGGACTTAAAATCTCTTTCTTCTCTTTGAAAACCAAATTGAGAAAGCTCCTCATCAATCTTTTTTGCCATTGTCTTAATAATATCTGTATTTTCTGTGCCAATCCAGATAACTCTTGGCTTATATTTATCAGGGAAAACGCCGGGATGAGTTATATTCAGTGTAAAATCAGAAAATTCGCTTGCTATTTTATTCAGTTTATTAGTTATTTCAGGAATTAGACTCTCTTTAACCTCACCGAGAAATTTCAAGGTAATATGAAAGTTTTCTTTTTGAACAAAATTAACACCTTCAATAGGGGATTTAAAACTTGTCAATTCTGAGAGAAATTCTCTTATTTCCTCTGGAATTTCTATTGCTATAAAAAGACGCATAGGATATCATAACAAAAGAAAAACTCTTATTAAAAGATTACTGAAAATTCCAGCTAAAAAATCATCAAGCATAATTCCTAATCCACCGCCTATTTTTTCAGCCTGCCTTATAGGTGGAGGCTTAAGAATATCAAAAAACCTGAAAAGTACAAATCCTGCAACCAGAATCTGCCAATTCATTGGAAGAAAAACAACTGCTACAAGATATCCTGCAAACTCATCTATTACAACATAAGAAGGGTCTTTACTATTAGACTCCTTTGCCACCTTTTCTGATGTCACTGTTCCAAGAATCAACGAAGTAATTATTATAAATAAAATAACACTATCTGATGGAGTAAAAATCAACAATATAACCATTGCAAATGCTGAAGCCACAGTGCCAGGTGCAAAAGTACAGTAACCAATAAAAAAAACAGTCGCTATGATTTTATTGAATATCGAAAATTTCATTTTCCATCAACCCCCTGCTTCCTTTTTAGCTTTATTGTACTCTTGCCATAGGTATTCTTTGGTTAAACCTTCATGTTCAATAAAATCCCATGGCAAATAGTCATCAAAAGATTTTACTTCATATATATAATCCTTTACTTCTTCAAAGATTTTGCTAAAATTTTCACCCTTTGAAATTCTTTCTATATTCTTTAATACCTTTCTGTTACCCCTTGAAAAATATCCCTGCATGTATGAATATTTAGGCACTTCATGAACCAGCTTAAATCCCTTTATTTTATTAGTATCTTTTGTGAGCTTTTTTAATTTTTCTTTCAAATTTTCGTAGTTTTCCATTCTATGCCATTGAAAAGGAGTAAAGGGTTTTGGAACAAAAACACTCACACTTGCAGTCAGTTTTCTTGGAAAAATATTTCTTATTTTTTTTATTAGATTTACTATCTCGTCTATATCTTCATCCTTTTCAAAGGGTAATCCAATCATAAAGTATAATTTTAAATTTTCAAGTTTGGTTTCTGAAAGTTTCTGGCAAATGCTTAGTATATCACTCTCAGAGATACCTTTTTTGATAATCTGCCGCAGTCTTTCTGAACCTGCTTCAGGAGCTAATGTGAGGGTTTTACGATTTGCCAAAGTATTCAAAATTTCCATTGTGAACCGATCCGCCCTTAAGGAAGTACAGGATAATTCAATATCGGAAATTTTAAATAATTCTGTTAGTTCTTTATAAGCTGTAAGAGATGGAGCAATAATTCCTACTAAAGAGTGTCCTTCTTTTTTGATTTCGTCAATTTTTTCAATTAGTTTATCAAAGGATGCTCTTCTTACAGGTTTATAAACATGTCCAACAAGACAGAATCTACAGCTAAAAGGGCATCCTCTCATTGTTTCAAGAAGAAACATTTCAGAAAATACAGATTCAGAAGTTGTAATCTGGGAATAACTAAATCCTTCTGAAAAATCTCTTTGATAAACTCTTTTTATTTTCAATGGTGCATCTTCCCATAGAATTTCTCTTCCTTGAGTTTTCCCATTTTTGTAGACCTCTTTGTATGCCGAAGGGATATAAAATCCTTTGAATTTTATACTTTCTCTTTTTAAGTTGTTTTTGAAATCTTCTTCATAGGAATACTCTTTAACACTTTTATAAAGCTCTATGAAGTTGTCAATTAATCCTTCTGCCTCTCCTACAAATATTATGTCAAATATTTCAGCTACTGGTTCTGGATTAGAAAAACATAAAACACCACCAGCAACAACTATAGAATGATGATATTCCCTTTCAGAATTAAGGAAGGGTATTTTTGCTAATTCAAGAATCTTTATGATATTAGGATAATCATTTTCAAAACAAAGACTAAAGGCTAATATATCAAACTCATAAAGAGGGGTCTTTGTTTCATAGGAAATAAGATGATAATTATCATAATCCCTTATTTCTTCATTAGAAGGAAGAAAAGCTCTTTCACAAACAACATCTTTTCTTTTATTCAAAAGTCTATAAACTGTTTGAAAACCTAAATTACCTATTCCTACCTGATAAATATCTGGATAAATTAGACATATTCTTATTTTTCCACCGTGCTCTTTTTTTATTGTTCCCCTTTCTTGCTTAATAATGGAATTAATTTTATCAAATATTTTTCTCATCAATTATTCTGTATTTTTTCCTAAGATAGGCAGGAATATCTGTCTCATCTTCGATCTCATCAGGAATCTCCTTAAAAGGTTCCTTTAATACTTTTACTTTGATTTGGGAATCTGAAAGTTCATGATTTTTGATTTCCTGTTGCGTCTCAATTTTATCTGTAGCTTCTTCTTCGATCATTTCTGATGGAGTCTTATTAATTTCATCAATTGTCTCCTGTGAATACTTCTTTTGTTGGTCTTCAGTTTGGAATAAAGAAGGCACATCTGGTTTTTTCATAAGAGAGGATAAAGAACCAATATTTTTTGAAATAATTCTTTTTGTCTCTTTCAGAGAGACATTGGAATTTTTGGGCATCCATTTTTCTGCAGTTGATATCTCAATTTCTTCAGGTTTATCCTCAAAACCTGTTGCTATAACTGTAACATATATTTCATTTTCTATCTCTGGTTTAACAACTGTTCCAAATATTATATTAGCCTCTTCATGGGCAACATCATAAATTGTAGATGCAATTTCCTGGACTTCATCCAGAGTAAGATCAAATCCTCCTGTAATATTTATGAGAATTCTTCTTGCACCTTCTATTGATGTTTCCTCCAAAAGAGGGTTTCTTATTGCTTTCAATGCTGCTTCTTTAGCACTCTCTCCTTTCAAGCAAGTTCCAAGTCCGATTACTGCTTTGCCTGAATTTTCAATTATTGTTTTAACATCCGCAAAATCTCTATTTATAAATCCTGGACTTAAAATAAGGTCAGAAATACCTTGAATTGCTTGTCTTAAAATATCATTGGCTATTGCAAAGGACTTCACCAAGGGGGTTCCCTTTTCAACAACAAGATGAATTTTATCATTAGGAATAATTATTATTGTGTCAACATACTTTTTCAACTCTTTAATTCCAACAACTGCATTATGAAGTCTTTTTTTACCTTCAAAATAAAAAGGCTTGGTTACAACAGCCACAGTTAAAATTCCCAACTGTCTTGCTAAAGATGCTATAACAGGAGCAGCACCTGTTCCTGTTCCTCCTCCCATACCAGCGGTAATAAATATTAAATCCGACCCCTCTATACATGAAATTAAAGTATCTTTATCTTCTAATGCTGCCTTTTTACCAAGCTCAGGGTCTGAACCTGCACCGAGTCCTTTTGTAAGCTCCTTGCCAATCTGAACCTTTACAGTTGCTAATGAAATTTCAAGATGTTGTATATCGGTATTTACCGCAATAAATTCAACTCCATATACACCAGCTGAAATCATTGTATTGACTGCATTTGTACCAGCTCCACCTACACCCATAACCTTAATTTTTGCAATAGGTCTTTCAGACTCCTCAATTTCAAACATTTTTCAAAACCTCCCTTTAAATTTTTATTAAATTCCTTATTAATGCCTTAATCTTATCTACGAATTTACTAAAACCTACAACATGATTATCATACAATCCTGTTTTTATTTTGTAAATCAATGCACCTATGGCAGATGAAAACTCTGGAGTGTTTACTGTTAAAAAGTTATCGTTTTCATAAATATAGCTATCGTTCAATCCCATTTCCAAACATAATGAACTAATTCCCGTATCTGGTTTACCAACTCTACACGGAATTGACAGATAAGCTTCAGCCAAAGAAATAAATCCTGACATCAAAGATGTTCCACCTGTAAAAATAATTGAAGAAAGGGAAATATCATTGGGAAGAGACAAAATTTCTTTTTTTATAATCTCAAGTATTTCTTCAGACCTTGCATAAATAATTTCTTTTATTATTGACATTGGAATTTTTATAGGTTGTCTGTCTAAACCAACTATCTCTATTTCTGATATATTTTCAATCAACTTTTGATTATTAGACTGGTAATCCCTTTTGGCAAGATTGTCTGATGAAATTAAATTAATATTAGGTAAAAGTACCCCAAATTGCTTTTTTATTCTCTCTGCTTCAGCATAGGAGATTTTAAGTCCTATTGATAAATCATTGGTAATATGATTTCCGCCAATTCCGTAAGTGGCAATATATCTTATACTACCCTCATAAAATACTGCTAAATCAATTGTGCCTCCTCCTATGTCAATAACCATTGTACCAATCTCTTTGTCATGGGTGCTTAAAACAGCTTCAGAGGAAGCTATTCCTTGAAGAATTACATCTTCAACCTCAACTCCTGCTCTACTGCAACAAGTAATAATATTTTGTATTTGATTGCAAGAGGCTGTAATAGTATAAACCTTTGACTCAAGCTTTAATCCTTTCATACCTACAGGATCTTTTATACCATTATTGCCATCAACAATGAATTCTACAGGTAATACATGAATTACCTCCTGATCTGCAGGCAAAGACATCGCAGTAGCTGATTCTATTGCAAAATTTACATCTTCCTCTGATATCTCTCTTTTTCTTATCCTTACAGCACCATTACTGTATATACCCCTTACATCCAATCCAGAATAGCACACAGAGGCTTTTTTTATTTTAATGTTTTGCTGAATCTCTGCATCTTCAAGAGCTCTCTTTATTGAAGAACTTAACCCTTCCATATCTATTACTCTACCCTTTTTTAATCCCGCAGAGTTGTAACTCTTTAAAAACTGTATTAAAAATTTGTCATCATTTAAAATGCCTGTTGCTATAGATATTTTTGTGCTACCTATGTCAATCACATTAAAAAGACTCATTCATCGAACTCCTTTATCAATATCACTGTCTTGGTTTTACAATCACCTTATCAGGAAATCTTAAATCTACATATTCTAAAGACAGACCACGCTTTTGAGATTCGGTAACAACAATCATATACTTTGAAAATTTTCTCTCATAATCACCTGTTCCAACAATTATAGGAAAACCATTTATATTTAAAGTTAAATTTTCTGATGTTGAACCCGTAATAATTATTTCATCCTCTGGATTTACATAATTTTTGGTTTTAACAAAAATTATTAAATTTAAAGCATCTATAAGTGTTTTTTTATCTTTAAAGGGGTCTAATTCTTTTATAACAGGGAGAAATATTTTTGACTCTTTAATTTTATCAGTAAAATCTTCAAGTACTTCTCCATCATTACTAACCAGGTAATACTTGCTGGTGTGTTGCAAAATTGCAGTTGGAGTTGACTCTTGAATAAAAATCGTAAGCTTTCCATTTAAATCCTTTCTTATTTTTGCCTCTTTAATCCATGGTGATTTTTTCAATCTATCATAAATATTTTTTGAAGAGGGATATAAGATTGAATTTCCTTCTTTTATACCTAAAATTGACCTTATTTGACTGTCTGGTAAATGCTTATTACCAATAATAACTATTTGCTTTACTGTAAAAAATTTATAAAGTAAAAACACAAAGAACGCTGAAAAAAGAAAACCAGTAACAATAAAGATTATTTTTTTATTTCTCATTTTCTTTTATTGCAAGTTCTAAAATTTCTTTTACCAAAGACTTAAAATCATAGCCAGAAAGAGTAGCTATTTTCGGTAAAAGGGAAGTCTCTGTCATTCCTGGAATAGTGTTTATTTCAAGCACATAGGGATTGCCTTCTTTATCTATAAGCATATCAACTCTTGTTCCTCCCTTACATCCCAATGCATTATGAGCCTTTAACCCTAAATCCATTAGTTTTTCATAAAGATATTTATCAATTTCTGGTGGAAGTATGTAATCAGTTAAACCTTTAGTGTATTTCGCTTCATAATTGTAAAATCCCTGTTTTGGTCTTACCTCCACTCCACCAAGAGCTTTATTTCCAAGAACACCGATATGAATCTCTTTACCTTCTATGAATTTTTCTATAATCACTCTATCTCCGTATTTAAATGCTTTATCAAGGGCAGATTTCAAATCTTCTTCTTTTTTAACAATATTCACGCCAACAGATGAACCTTCTTGAGAAGGTTTAACAACACAGGGTAGAAATATCTCTTTTATATTTAATTTCTTATATTCTTCTATATTAATAACTTTAAAGGGAGGAACTGGTATATTATGATAAAGAAAAATTTTCTTTGTTGCCTCCTTATCCATCGCTAATGCCGATGCTAAAACTCCACTACCTGTGTATGGAATTCCCATAACTTCAAGCATTCCCTGGACAGCTCCATTTTCTCCCCAGCCACCATGTAGTACTAAAAAGGCAATATCAATTTTTTCCTTTTTTATTTTTTCGCAGATGTCAATATTGGCATCTATAAAGACCACATTATATCCAAGCTCCTTTAATGCATTAAACACAGCTTGCCCACTTCTCAAAGAGACATCCCTTTCTGAAGATATGCCTCCCGCTATTACACCAACTTTCATGGTTTATCCCCCAAAATTTTTATTTCAGGTTGTAATTTAATTCCAAAACATTTGAAAACCCTATCTTTAACAACTTCCATTAGTTTCAAAAAATCAGAAGCTTTTCCATTCCCTAAATTAATAAAATAGTTTGCATGAATCGGACTTACCATTATATTCCCAACCCTAAACCCTTTAAGTCCTGCCCTATCAATCAATTCTCCTGCTGAAAAACCTGGTGGATTTTTAAAGACACAACCTGCAGAGGGAGCACGAAGGGGCTGTGTTAACTGTTTCTTTTTTAAAAAATCTATCATTTTGTTAAAAATTGATCCATTGCTTTCTTTTAAATAAAATTTTGCTCGACCTATTATTACATCATCTGGCAATCCTGAACTCCGATACTGAAAATTAATTTGATTTTTTTTCAATATGCTTGTCTTTAATTGAGCATTAATAATTTCACACTCTATAAAACAGTCTTTAATCTCGTATCCAAAGGATCCTGCATTGCCTTTTATTGCACCTCCGATTGTTCCTGGAATACCAATAAGTCCTTCCATTCCTGATAGTCCCCTTTTTGCCAAAAAAGTAACCACTCTTCCAAGCATTGCTCCTGCTGAAACGGTTAGAGTAAATCCGTCAAGATAAAGTTTATTTATTTTTTTCGTATTTATTATTACTCCTTTGAAACCTTTGTCACTAATAAGTAAATTGCTTCCACCACCAATAATATAAAAGGGATATCCTTCATTCTTTACTACTTCAAGCAATTTCAATATCTGTTCATCCTCTGGGAAAACTATAAATGAAGCATTTCCACCAATTTGCAAAGTTGTATAATTAACCAGAGATTCATTCTTTTTATAAGTAATATTCTTTTCTTTAAAAAAGGTTTCCATTAAATGCATAAATCCCTAACCGCCTCTCCAATCTTATAAACATCACCTGCTCCAATTGTAAAGACAATATCACCTTTTTTTATTTCTTTTAAAAGGTCTTCTTTAATTTTTTCTTTATCAGGATTAAATATGACATTGACTCCTGAAGCTCTCAATCTTTTATATAAAACCTCTCCATTTACTCCTTTAATAGGAAATTCACTTGCAGGGTATATATCCATAAGAAATAAAATATCTTTTTTCCTTAATGTCGTCCTAAAGGCAGAGACAAATTGTTCCATAAGGTCTCTGGTACGAGTATATCTGTGAGGTTGAAAAATTACACATAGACGTTCTGGTTTTAACAATAATGCAGTTTTAATCACTGCTTTAATTTCTGTAGGATGGTGACCATAATCATCATAAAATTTTACTCCCCTTCTTTCGCCTTTAAATTCAAATCTTCTTCCTATACCTATAAAGTTCTCAAAGGCGGATTTTACTTTGTCAAGAGGAACAGAAAGTTCCACTGACACAGCTATAGTTGCTAAAGCATTTAAAACATTATGCCTTCCTGGGATAGGAAGTTTAAAAATTCCCAATGATTTACCCCTGTAGAAAGCTTCAAAATAAGTTTTTTGATCTTTATACTCAATATTTCTACTGTAAAAATCAGCATTATCATTGAAACCATAAAGAATGTATCTTCTCTTTAAATTAGGTATCAAACTCCTTATATGTTTACATTCTTTACAAAGAATTGATACTCCGTAAAAGGGAACTTTATTGGCAAACTCCAAAAAGGCTTTTTTAATTCTTCTTAAATTTTTGAAATAGTCAAGATGTTCTTTATCAATGTTTGTTATAACTGATAAAGCAGGATTTAGTTTAAGGAAACTACCATCACTTTCATCTGCCTCTGCCACAAGAAACTCACTTTGTCCTAATCTTGCATTACTTCCAATAGATTTAAGCTTTCCACCAACTACAACAGTTGGATCAAAACCAGCATGATTTAAAACTTCTGCAATCAAAGAAGTTGTTGTAGTTTTACCATGAGCACCGGCAACTAAAACTGAATATTTAAGTCTACAAAGTTCAGCAAGCATTTCAGCTCGGGGAATGACAGGAATACCTAAGGACTTTGCTTTAATAATTTCAGGATTGTCAGATTTTACAGCAGAAGAAAATACTACTACATCAGTATTATTAATATTTTCCTGACTATGTCCTATAAATACTTTTATTCCTAAACTCTTAAGCCTTTTCACAGTATCAGACTCTCTTATGTCTGAGCCTGTTACTGTATAACCCATGTTGTGTAAAACCTCTGCAATACCACTCATCCCAATCCCACCTATGCCAATAAAATGAATTCTCTTATAATGATGCATTCCTCCTCCTTATCAGACTCTCTGCTATCTCTATTATTTTTTCTCCTGCCTTTGCATTTCCAAAAGCAAGAGATGCCATTTCCATCTCCTTTCTAATTTTGCTATCATCTAAAATTTTAATTATTTTTTTCGCTAAAATCTCACCATTAATTTCTCTATCAAGAATAAACTCACAGGCACCTCTGCTAAGTAACCTTCTTGCATTAGTTTCTTGATGATTATATGCTGCATAGGGATAGGGAATTAGAATGGATGCCTTCCCTAAAGCTGTAATTTCTGCCACTGTGGATGCTCCTGCTCTACAAACTATAAGATCAGCCACAGAGTAAGCTTCTGCCATTTCATAAATGAAGGGTAAAACTGTTGCTTTAAATGACAGTTTTTCATATTCTCTGGCAACCCAATTGTAATCTCCATCTCCTGTCTGATGAATTATCTGAATTTTATCCCTGAAAGGAATTAAGTATGAAAGTCCATCTACCATAGCTTTATTTATTTTTCTTGCTCCAAGGCTCCCTCCAAAAACTAACAAGGTCTTTCTATCCTCATTAAGATTAAAAATTTTATCTGCTTTTTTTCTGTCTCCAAATAAAATCTCCTTTCTTATAGGAGTCCCTGTAAGATAAACTTTTTCCTTAGGAAAATGTTCTATTGTTTCAGGATATGTTATAGCAATGGCTGATACGAAATTACCAAGAATTTTATTAGCTAAACCTGGAACAGTATTTTGTTCAAGTATTACCGTAGGTATTTTTTTTAATGATGCAATTAAAACAAGAGGAAAAGAGGCATATCCTCCAACTCCAAATACAATTTGAGGTGAGTAAGACTTTATTATCTTTTTACATTCATTAAAGGATTTAACAAGGCTAAATATTGATTTTATTTTATCATTGATAGATTTACCAACAAAACCTCTTACAGAGATTAGTTTAAGTTCGTAACCTGTTTTCGGTATTATCTTTGCCTCCAAACCTCTTTCAGTTCCAATAAATGTAATTTTGGCATCGGGATATTTTTCTATAATAGCAGAGGCAAGGGCTATCCCTGGGAAAAGATGTCCACCTGTTCCACCACCTGCTATAATTACTTTCATGACAGCCTTCTTACTTTATAATAATATCTATATTTTCTTGTCTTTGAACTTGGTCGAATAAAAATTTTGGAATATTCAGCCTCTGAAGAAAATCGTGAAAGATTTAACAAAATCCCTGCTGCCATAAGATTAACCACCAAAGATGAACCTCCGTAACTTATAAATGGTAATGGCAATCCCTTGGTGGGTGCCAATCCAGTTACAACTGCAAAATTTATTAAAGCTTGAAATGAAATCATAATAGCAATTCCGCAGGCAAGAAAATAATTAAATGATTCCGTCTGTTTTAAAGCGATACTTAAACCTCTAATACATAACAAAAAGAAAAGAAAAATAACAGCAAAGGCACCTAAAAAGCCGAGTTCTTCACCAATATGAGCAAAAATAAAATCAGTATGTATCTCTGGTAAAAAAGCAAGTTTTTGTTTCCCCACTCCCAATCCCTGACCTGTAAGACCTCCACTTCCAAGAGCTATCAATGATTGAACAAGCTGAAATCCGCTTCCCTGAGGGTCTGCCCAGGGATCAAGAAATGAAGTTATTCTGCGCCATCGATAAGGTTCTTTAGCAAGATAAAAAATTACAGGAATAGCCATTAAAAATATTATCAACATATATCTCAAATTAGCTCCTGCAAGAAAAAGCATAGTAAAGGTAATTATTCCAAGGGTCAAGGCTGCTCCAAAATCTGGCTGTTTGAGAAAAATTAGTTGAAATATTCCCATTACTCCAATTGGTATTAAAAAATTTTTAATGCTATCTTTATTATAATCAGGGCGACTTATATACCAGGCAAGAAAAAGCACCATTGCAAATTTTACAAGCTCAGAGGGTTGAAAAGCACTTGGCCAAAGTTTGAGCCATCTTCTTGCTCCTCCAGCGCTTACTCCTAATGGAGAAAAAACAAGAATTAACATAACAAAAGAGAGAATCAACAAAGGAAAGACAATCTTTTTTAAATTTGAAGGAGAAATAAAAATAAATATAAACATTAAAGAAAATCCTATAAAAAGGGTAAATAACTGTTTCTGAAAATAAATCATTCCTCCTTTTTCTGCATATTTTGCTTTCACCGAAGCTAAAACAGAAGTTGAACTATAGACAGAAATAAGACCTATAATTATAAGAAAAATAACTGTAAATAAAATTGTCTTATCAATTGAGCCTCTATTCATAGGGAATTCAAAATCTCTTTAAATACATCTCCACGATGTTCAAAATTTCTAAACATGTCAAAACTTGCACAACCTGGAGAAAGTAAAACTATGTCTCCCCTTTTAGCCTCCATCTTTGCTTTCACAACAGCAGATTTCATATCCTTTTCAAAGTACGTTGGTACTAAATCACCTAAAACATCTGCTATTTTCTGACTTGCCTCACCAATGAGTATTAAAGCTTTAACTTTCTTTGAAACAATCTCTCTCAAAACTGTAAAATCTCCATCTTTATCCCTTCCACCAGCAATTAAAATAACTCCTCCTGTAAAACTTTCAAGAGATTTTTTAACTGCATCTACATTTGTTCCCTTAGAATCGTTTATATATGTAACTCCATCTATCTGTCTTACTATTTCCATTCGATGCGGTAATCCCGGAAATTCCTTTACAACTTCTTTAATGCTTTCTCCTTTACATCCAGCACAAAGGGCTAAAAGAGAAGATGCCATTATGTTTTCAATATTATGAACTCCTCTAATTTTGAATGTATCTATTGGTAAGACAGTATCTTCCATTTCTTTTATAACAGAAACAGGAAGCTCTTCTCTTGCATTAAATCTTATTGCGTTGTTTTCTAAAAAAGCACCATAGACTCTCTGTAATCTGCTGAAATACAATATATTTGGAAGTTTACCTCTTTTTAAATAAACATCCCTTAAAAGTTCTATTGAAGATATTGTATTTTTATCATCCATATTAAGAATAAGATAATCCTGCCCATCATGATTTTTAAAAATCTTAGCTTTTGCTTCAATATACTCCTTCATGCTTGAATATCTATCCATATGATCTGGTGTTATATTTAAAATTGCAGCATATTGGGCTTTGAAATTTTTTATACCTTCAAGTTGAAAACTTGAAAGTTCAAGCACAAGGTAATCCAAATCGATATTATTATTTAACAATTGATAAACCACCTCTGCCATAGGAAAACCTATATTCCCTGCAAGAGAAACCTTTTTGCCATCCTGTTTTAAAAATTCGTATGTTAAAGTAGAAGTAGTTGATTTACCATTTGATCCTGTTATTCCAATTATCTGAATTTCTCTTTTTATTAAATTAAGTATATTCCAACTAAGTTCTATCTCCCCAATTACAGGAATACCTTTGTAAACTGCTGATACTATAGATGGAGTACTTAAAGGAACTCCAGGGCTTACAACAACTAATTCAGCACCTTCTAAGGCTTCTGATGGATGCCCACCATCTATTACTTTTTCTACTTTATTAGAAAGTTCATTTAAATCTTTTAAAATTTCATCCTTGCTCTTTTTATCATTAACTGTTAGTTTTGAGCCCAGTAAGGAGAGTAATTTTACTACAGCCAAGCCACTTTTACCTAATCCAATAACAGAAATATTTTTATTTTCAAAATCAGACAGATTTTGTATTATTAGTTGCATTTTTTGTCTTCTTCTGTTTCAATTTTTTGCTATTTGAAGTTTTCTTAGATTTTATTTTTTGTTTTTCCGGAACTTTATTAACAGGTTTATATGATGCCTTTACTATATGTTTTTCTTCAGTTAAATGTACTATTGGTTCACTTTTACCTGAAAGAATTGTATCTGCCTTAACTATGAGTTGCTGGGTATCCTGCCATAGTTTATCTCTATTAGCATCTCCAAGAACAGCTGTATAAATAAGCCTGTTTCCAATTCTTGAAGCACTTACAAAACAATGTTTAGCTGTTCTTGTATATCCTGTTTTACCTCCTATCATGTTGTCTTCTGACCATAAAAGATGATTTGTATTCTGAATAAAATGTTCCTTACCTTCTTCTGACCTTACAAGATAAACGCGGGTATTGATTGCCTCTTTTATTAGAGGATATGAAAGGGCATGAGCCATTATCTTTGTTAAATCATAGGCTGTTGTATATTGTCCCTCTCCTGGCAATCCTGAAGAATTAATAAATCGAGTATCGTTGGCTCCAATTTTTTTTACTTTATCATTCATGAGTTTAACAAAATCTTTTTCATTTCCTGATACTGCCTCAGCTAAGGCAACTGTTGCACTATTTACTGATCGCATAAGTGCAAGATAAACAAGATCTCTGACAGTATAAATATCTCCAGCAGTTAATTTAGGTGATACACTTTGTGTTTTTGCAGATATATTAGAAATTTTTATCTTTTTTTCAGGTGAAAGATTGTCTAAGGCAACCATTGCAGTTACAAGTTTTGTCGTGCTTGCAGGCGCAAGCTTAAGATGGGGATTTTTCCCGTATAAAATCTTTCCTGTTTTAGCATCAACTGCAACTGCACTGGGAGCAGTAATTTCTTCAGCTAAAGCAAAATTAAAGAAGATAAAAAACATAAATGCAGATAAAAAAGCTCTAAAAAGCATTTTTACTTTCATTGTATCACCTCAATTTTAAAGTTAAAAGACTTAATAAGGCAAGAATGATACCTATTATCCAAAATCTTACAATAACTTTTGGTTCTGGTAATTTTTTCAATTCAAAATGATGGTGAAGGGGTGCCATTCTGAAGATTCTTTTACCTCTAGTTAGTTTAAAATAACCAACCTGAAAAATTACAGATAAAGCCTCAACTACAAAAATTCCACCAACAAGGGCAAGGACAATTTCGTGTTTTGTAATGACTGCAAGAGTACCAAGGGCTCCTCCAAGGCTTAAAGATCCCACATCTCCCATAAAGACCTCTGCTGGATAGGCATTATACCACAAGAAACCTAAGCAGGCTCCTAGCATTGCTCCACAGAAAACAGTAAGTTCACTTGTTCCTGGTACATAAAGAACATAAAGATATTTGGCAAACAAAGCATGTCCTGATACATAAAGAAGCACTGCATTAACAATTGATGCAATTCCAACAAGTCCTGTAGCCAATCCATCCATACCATCAGTAAGATTTACTGCATTTGATGCTCCAACAATTACAAAAATTGCGAAAGGAATGTAAAATAATCCTAAATCTATAAGCCATTGTTTAAAAAATGGGATACTTAAAATGGTTGTATATGGATCCTTTGGATTAAAATATAAAAAAAGTGTAATTGCTGATGCTAAAACAATTTGAGCAATTAATTTATATCTACCAGGCAATCCTTTATAATTTCTCTTTGATACTTTTAAATAGTCATCGATAAATCCTATTAGTCCAAATCCCAAAAAACTCAAAAACATTATCCACATATAATGACTCCTTAAATTGCCCCATAATAGCACTGAAACAACAATAGAGCCAATAATTATAATCCCTCCCATTGTAGGAGTTCCTTCTTTTTTTAAATGACTTTTTGGTCCATCATCTCTTATGTGCTGAGTTAAACTGAGACTTCTCAACCATCTGATACAAGCTGGAGCAATTAAAAAAGTAACAAAAAATGATGTAATTATGGCAAGTAAGGTTCGAAAAGTTATATATCTAAAAACATTAAATACCGAAATTTGATCACTAAAACTGTAAAGTAATTCGTATAACATTGTCAGTTACCTTTCTTTATAATTTCAAGAATTTTTTCCATTTTCATAGCTCGCGAACCCTTAATTAATAAAAGATGAGGTCCTTTAAAATTTCTATTAATAAATTCTCCGGCTTCCTCTGCAGTATCAAAAATCTGTCCATTGACATATCTTAATGCATTTTTAATAAACTTTCCCACCCCTACAAAGTGCTCTATACCGTAATCCCTTAACAAAATACCTAATTGCTCATGGGCATGCTCAGAAAACTCTCCAAGTTCCATCATATCTCCTAAAACTGCTACAGCTGGTATTCCCTTTTTTCGTCTTGAAAGCTCCTGTAATGCCACTTTAATAGAAGAAGGATTGGCATTATAGGCATCAAAATATATTTCAAAATCACCTAATTTAATGATTTCCCCACGCATTTTAACTGGAACAAATGTCTCTGCTATCTTTTTTATTGAACATTGAGATACCCCAAAATGTAAAGCGACTGTAGCAGCTGCAACAGTATTGTAAACATTATATAAGCCAACTAAGGATATACTTATAGGAAAACTTGCAATATCGGTATTAAGGATAAATTCAATGTGATCATCCACAAAATATATATCAGATGCTTTAAATTCACAATTTTCACCTATTCCAAAGGTTATAACTTTACCTCGAAAATATTTTAATCCCTCCATTAGGAAATGATCATCTCCGTTTGCAAAAACAGTATGAACAAAGGGAAGGACCTCAAGTTCTCCCTCTCTTACACCCTCAAGGGATCCAAATCCTTCAATATGTTCGTATCCTATATTTGTAATTAAAGCATAATGAGGATTTACCATCTCACAAAGTTCTCTTATATCTCCCTTTCTATTTGTTCCAAGCTCAAGAACCATTATTTCTGTATCATGCTGTATTTTACTTATACAAAGAGGAACACCAATAATATTATTAAAATTTCCCTCTGTTTTTAAAACTTTGTATTTTTCTGAAAGAAAATGATAAAGTAACTCCTTTGTTGTTGTCTTTCCATTACTTCCTACGACAGCAATAACTTTTCCCTTAAATTGCTCTCTTAAATATTTTGCAACTGACTTTAAAGCTTCAAGGGTATCCTCAACTTTTATTACTGTTTTTCCGCGAAAATCTATATTTATTTCCTTTGATACTACAGCACCAGAGGCTCTTGTAAGAGCTTCATCTAAAAATTCATGTCCATCTCTTTTTGAACCCTTTAATGCAAAAAATATTTCATCTTCACCTATAGTTCTTGTATCAATCGAAGCAGAGTTAAAAATAGTATTTCCCTCTGATAAAACTTTACCATTTGTTGCCTTAAGTAAATCATCCAAATTGAACATTAATTTAACCTCTATTCTTTAAGAATTCTATTAGTATTTCTTTATCACTAAAGGGATACCTAATACCTTCTATTTCTTGATAATCTTCATGTCCTTTACCTGCAACAACTAAAATATCTCCTTTTTTACAAATTTGTATTCCAATCCTAAGAGCATCTTTTCTATCCTGAACAACAATGTAATTATCCAGATTAATCCCTTCCTCAATTTCTTTTATAATTTCTCGTGTTTTTTCCCATCTTGGATTATCTGAAGTAATAATTACATAGTCACTTAATTCTGTTGCAATTTTACCCATCTGAGGTCTTTTACCCCTGTCACGATTACCGCCACAACCAAATATTGTAATAATTCTACCACCCTTTGAAATCTGAGCCTTTAATTTTTTCACACTCTGTAATAACCTCTCAAGAGCATCAGGAGTGTGAGCATAATCAACAAATACTAAGAAATCCTGCCCTTGATTAATATTTTCAAATCTTCCAGCTGGAGCAGTTGCTTTCATTAAAGCAGACTTAATAATTTCAAGTGGAATATCTAAAGTCAAGGCTACAGCTGTCGCGCTAAGGATGTTGTATATATTTGGTATCCCTAAAAGGGAGGACTTTATTGAAAAATCTTTATCGCCATCAATTAATAAATCAATCTCTGTCCCTTTAAACATTAATTTATAATTTTTCACATATATGTTTGCTTCCTTATTTTCAATGGAATATAAAAATTTTTTTCTGTCTACCTCCTGTGAGAGTCTTCTGCCATATTCATCATCAATATTTATTATTGCTATACCACTTTTTTTTAAAAGCTCTGTAAAAAGCCTTTTTTTAGCTAAGTAATAATTCTCCATGTCTTTATGAAAATCAAGATGATCTCTTGAAAGATTTGTAAAAACTGCTACATCAAATTCAGTATAATCAACTCTCTTAAGAGCAAGAGCATGAGAAGATACTTCAGAAATAACATATTCAACGCCTCTATTATACATCTCATAAAGAAGCTGTTGAAACTCCCGTGCCTCTGGAGTTGTATAAATTGCTTTTCTTTCTTCATCATCAATTAAATATTTTATCGTTCCAATCAATCCTGTTCTTTTACCATATTCCCGAAGAATTTCCCTTATGAGATAGGATGTGGTTGTCTTGCCATTAGTGCCTGTTATTCCAATGATTTTCATTTTCTGTGAGGGATTTTTAAAAAATCTTGAAGATATCCATGCAAGAGCATCTCTTGAATCGGAAACAGAAATCCAAGTAATATTTGAATTTGGCATAGGAGAAAATCTTCCCTTTTCATATACTACAGCCTTAGCTCCTGCCTTTATTGCTTCTTCTATAAAATTATGTCCATCAATATTTTGGCCAGAAATAGCAATAAAAAGACTTCCATTGTCTACTTCTTTTGAATTGTAATTAATAGAGTTTATTTGTATGTCAATATTTCCTAAAATCTCAAAATCATCTCTTATAAGTTCTGAAAGAATCATCGTACAGCAACTACCCTTTTACTATTTTCACTGTTTAAGGTAATAATCAATCCTTTTTCTTTTGCGTCGTCTCTTGGCACATTGAGATAAGATAGAGCTTCATCAGATATGGCTTTAAATACTGGTGCTGCAACAACTCCTCCATAATGAGCTCCTACTGGATCATGAATAACAACTATCAGAGCAATTCTTGGTGATTCAGCAGGAATAAATCCTACAAAGGAACTTACAAATTTATCTTTTGAATATCTTTTAATTTTGGGATCATATTTTTGTGCTGTACCCGTTTTTCCTGCCACATTATTTCCTTCAATTTTAGCTGTCCTTGCTGTACCACCTTCCTCAGTTACTTTCTTAAGAATTTCTCTCATCGTTAGTGCTGTATTTTCAGATAAAACTTTTTCTCTTTTTATAACAGCCTTGAATAAAATATTTCCATCTGGAGAACGTATCTCTGATACAACAAAGGGTTTTACAAGATAACCCCCATTTGCAATAGCTGAATAGGCTCTTAAAATTTGTAATGCGGTAACTCCCACTTCCTGTCCAATAGAAACTGCCCCAATAGAAGTTCCAGACCATTTATTGGGATGTCTTAGATATCCAGCAACCTCTCCTGGTAAGTCTATCCCTGTTTTTTCACTAAAACCAAACTTTTTTATATAATGATAGAGCTTTTCTTTACCTAACATAAGGGCAATTTTTATTGTACCAACATTCGATGATTTTTGAATAACTTCCTCAAAAGAAAGAACTCCATTTTTGTGAACATCCTTAATTTTTTTACCTCCTACTTCAATAAAACCTGATGAACAATCAATCTTTGTAGAAGTTTTTACTATACCTTCTTCTAAGGCAGCAGAAGCAGTCACTATTTTAAATGTGGAGCCTGGCTCATACAGGTCTGTTATAGCGCGATTTCTTACATTAGCCATATTTTTTATTGTTTTTAAATCATTTGGATTATAGGTCGGTCTATTTGCTAAAGCAAGAATTTCTCCTGTAAAGGGGTCCATCATTATTGCTGTTGCTGAAGAAGCTTTCCATTTAGCCATTGCTTCATTAAGATGTTTTTCAACAATATACTGCAATCCTTCATCAATTGTTATAAAAATATCATTACCTTTTATATCAGGATAAATTCCATCAGAGAGTTTTTTACCTGAAGCATCTCTCAAGACAATTTTTGAACTTTTCTGTGCCTTAAGATATCTGTCATAAAGTCTTTCTAAGCCCTCCACTCCTTCCTCATCAATATTTACAAAGCCTATTACATGAGAAGCAATATTTCCTTTAGGATAGTATCTTGTATGTTCAGCAACAAAGCCTACTCCTTCAAGTTTCATATTTTTAATTTTTTGAACTAATTCATCATCCATTTTTCTCTTTACCCATACAAATCTTTTATTATTTGAATCATTGACTATTTGTTGATAATTAACTTTCAGATAATTATTAAGAATATTATTAATCGCTTCCTGATTTTTTATCATTACAGGATCAATATACAAAGACTCCTTTTCTAATGAAATAGCAAGTTCTCTTCCCCTTCGATCATATATGTTGCCTCTTTTAGGAATTATATCTTCCCTCTTGACCTGTTGAATTTTTGCTTTTTCCAGATAAACTTCATGTTCAACAAACATGATTAAAAAAAGACGAAATATAATTAAAAGAAAACATAAAAAAATTAAATATTTGAGAATTTTTAATCTTGAATGCATATTTAATCTCTGCGACTAAAACTTACCTTATTAATAGAAGGCTCAATATTCTTTGTAACATATACAACTTTATTTCTGTCAGGAAATTGAAGTTCTGCTAAACCACTCTGTTCAATTTTTGCAATAGAAGTAAGAGAAGACTTTTCAGCAATCAAGACCTTTTGTTCTCTAATAAGATATTTCTTTTTTTCCTCAAGCTGGCTTAACCTGTATTCAATTGTAATAACATTAGATCTGATCCAAAGTATGGCAAAAATTGAAACAACTGTAAGAAAAATTAATAAAATCCGAATTAAATAAAATCCCTTGCCTCCAAAACATATTTTATTCATAATTTTTCACCTCCTCTTAATCTCGCACTTCTTGCTGAAAGGTTTTTAGTTATTTCTTCAAGAGAAGGTACAAGAGGTTTTTTAGTAATAACCCTGAATGTATTATTTTTTTCCTCTTCTCTGAAAAAATTTTTTACAACTCTGTCTTCACCTGAATGGTAAGAAATTACACAAATTCTGCCACCATGATTCAGAGTTTCCAAAGCCTGTCTTAATCCTTCTTTGAGTTCTTCAAGTTCTCTGTTTACTTCAATTCGTATTGCCTGAAAAACCCTTGTGGCAGGATGAATCTTATCTTTCTTAGGAACGATTTTTGTTATCAAATTTGCCAATTCCTTACAGGTATTAATTGTTTTTTTACTCCTTTGTCTTACAATTTCACGGGCAATTCTTCTTGCAAAAGGTTCGTCACCATATTCAATAAATATCTTTATTAGCATTTTTTCAGGATACCTGTTTACAACTTCCCATGCAGTAAGACTTTCAGAATTATCCATTCTCATATCAAGTCTTTCTTCTGAAAGAAAACTAAATCCTCTTGATAAATCTTTAAGTTGAAGCATGGAGACTCCTAAATCAAAGACAATTCCGTCAATTCCTTCAATATTAAGCTCTGATAAAGTCTCCTTTAACTGAGAAAATTTTGCCTGTTTTATTAAAATTCTTGTATCATTTAAAATATCTCTTGAACAGGCAATAGCTAATTCATCTCTGTCAAGTCCTATTATTCTTCCTTTACTGCCAAGTTTTTTAAGAATTTCTAATGAATGACCACCACACCCTAATGTTGCATCTACATATATTCCATCCTTCTTAGGATTTAGAATTTTAATAACTTCCTCTACCATTACTGGAACGTGAATCATTTTACAATCCGTACTTCGCAAGACCATCTTGTATCCTCTTAATATCAACCTTTGAGGGATCTGTAATACTGTCCCATGTTATCTTATCCCATATTTCAATTCTTTCAATCTGACCAACAATTACAACTTCTGAATTAATTCCTGCATCCTGTCTGTGTTCATAAGGAATAAGTATTCTTCCCTGCTTATCAAGCTCGCAGGGCAGTGCAGAAGCAATGACTCTTCTTAAAAAGTACATTACCGCTTCGTCAGACTTTGGTAGTTCTCTTATTTTTTCTTCAAGTTTTAACCACTCTTCAAGAGGATAAAGATGTAAGGCTCTATCAAAGGGAGCATTTGTAAGATAAAGTTTACCAGAAGTATATCTATTTACCAGAACCTCTCTTAAGGAGACTGGTAAAATAACTCTTCCCTTTTGATCAAGATTATGGTAATATTTTCCTATGAAAGATATCATACTCCACTTTCCACCACTATTTACCACCAATATTATACTAAGGCGAAAATTTTGTCAAGGGTTATTTTTATGTATGAAAAAATTTTTGAAATTTTTGAAAAAAAACTTGCTGAACTGAAAGAAAGCTCTCTCTATCGTTCAATCAAAGATATTGAAAATCGTGAGGGAATGAATATTACTGTCGAAGGTAAAAAATATATAAACTTTGCATCAAATGACTATCTTGGATTAAGTCAAAATCCTATGATAAAGGAGGCAGCAAAGAAGGCAGTTGAACTTTTTGGTTCTGGCGCTTCTGCATCAAGACTTCTATGTGGAGGCACAATTTTAAATCGAGAATTGGAAAAACTGTTATGTGATTTTAAAAATACGGAAAATTCAATTATTCTTAATTCTGGCTATACAGCCAATACTTCTTTAATCCCTGCAATAACAGATGAAGGAGATGTAATCTTTAGTGATGAACTTAATCATGCAAGCATAATTGATGGAATAAAACTAAGCAAAGCAAGCAAGATTATTTATAGACATACTGATATAGATGATTTACTGAAAAAAATAAAAGAAACTTCCTGCAAAGGCAAAAAACTCATTATAACAGATACAGTTTTCAGCATGGATGGAGATATAGCACCATTAATTGAAATATATCAAATTTGCAAAACCTATGAAGCCCTACTTTACATTGATGATGCCCATGGAACTGGTGTGCTTGGAGGGGGACATGGTGCATGGAAACATTTTGCTCTTCCTAAAGAAGACTTTGTAATACATATGGGAACCCTTTCAAAAGCAATAGGTTGTTTTGGTGCCTTTGTATGTGGAGCAAAAACCATAATAGAATGGTTTATAAACTCTGCAAGAGGATTTATTTTCTCAACAGCATTACCTGCAAGCGTTGTTGCCTCTGCCATAGCTTCTATAAAGATCATAATGGAAGATAAAACTATTAATGACAGACTTTGGAAAAATACTGAAAAAGTTATAAAAACTATAAAAACTATAAATCTAAAAACAACGAATACGCAAACTCCAATTATTCCAATTCTTTTTGACACAATAGATGAAGCAAAAAAAGCATCAAAGATATTCAGCGATTTAGGAATCTATGCACCTGTAATAAGACCACCAACAGTAAAAGTTCCAAGAATAAGAATAACTATAAGTGCAGCTCATACAGATAAAGATATCGAGAGACTTGTTGAGGCTTGTAATCTTATCTACCAACAACTTCGCCGAGTTTGAATATGGGTAGATAAAGGGATATTATAATAAATCCAATTGTTACACCAAGGAATACAATTAAAGCTGGTTCGAGAATATTCATGAGAGTTGCAACAGCATTGTCAACTTCTTCATCATAAAAATCAGATACCTTATTAAGCATTTCATCAGTGGCACCAGTAGCCTCCCCTACATTCACCATCTGAATAAAAACGGGAGGGAAAAGCTCTGGTCTTGATTTTAAAACTTCTGTTAAGGATTTTCCTGCTGTAATATCATCTCTCATTTGAATAACTACATCCTCTATTACTTTATTTCCCGATGCTCTTGCAGAAATTTCCATACTGTTAAGAATAGGCACCCCACTTCCGAGCAAAGTTCCTAAAGTTCTTGCAAATCTTGAAAGAGAAGCTTTCAGTAAAATTACACCTAATATAGGAAACTTTAATAAAATACTGTCTGTTATTTTTTTACCTTGATCAGTACGTCTGAATAATTTTATAAAAATAAAAAATCCAACAATTCCAAGAAGAATAAATATTCCTGTTTTTACCATGAAATTACTTATTGCAATTGTTATCCTTGTTGGAAGAGGTAACTGTAGTCCCATTTCTCCAAAAAGTTTTGAAAAAGTAGGAATAACAAATATCATAATAATTGCAATAACTAAAGTAGCAACTGCAATAACAATGGAAGGATAAATCATTGCACCGATAATTTTTCTTCTTAGTTTAATCATTTTTTCAAAATAATCAGCCATTCTAAAAAGAACCTTATCGAGCATACCACCTTCTTCACCTGCTCTAACCATGTTTACAAAAAGAGAACTAAATACACGAGGATGTCTTTTCATAGCCTCTGCAAGGGAAGAACCCTTTTCTATATCAGATCTCATTTGCATAAGAACTTTTTTGAAAGTTTTATTTTTAATCTGTCCAATGAGAGCATCAAAGGCTTGAACAATAGGAACACCAGAGGAAAATAAAGTTGCAAATTGACGGGTAAAGAAAAGAATATCTTTTTGAGGAACTCCTCTACCAAAGGTGAAAGCCCGAACTTGTTGTTTTTCTCTTACATATATCGGGATAATTCCCTTTTTTCTTAAAGAAAGAAGAAGTTCACCTTCACTTTCAGCCTCTGTTTCACCACTTACATAGAGGCCGTCTTCTTTTCTTCCTCTCCATATATAAACGGTGGGCATTTTTAATCCCTTTTGTCTTTTTAAAAGATTACAATTTTAATACCAAAAAATGCAAGAGCCAAAGATAAAATAAACATAAAAAATTTTAAAAAATTTTTCAATCCTTCACTTTTTACATATTCCTTTACTAATCCGTTAATTCCATAAAAACCGTGATACAAAGCAGAAATTAAAAAAACAATATTAAAAAGCTTCCATGATGGCTCACTAAGCCTTTGTATTACAGACTGATACGAATAAGCTTCAGCTTCCATAAAATGCATCATAAAAAAATGATAAATTAAACCGAAAGCAAGAATAATTCCTGTCACTCTATGAAATAGCCAGCCCCACATCTAAAACACCTCCTGTAAAAAGTAAAAGGCACCAATAAACCATAAAACTGCAATAATTAATGCTCCTGCATAGGCAAGCTGTTTTTGATACTTTGTTGAAACACCCATCTCAAGAAGTGTAATTCTAATTCCAGCAAATACATGTTTTAAAACTAAAGCAAAAAGAATAAGTTCACCAAATTTGATAATCGGATTTTTCATCATAGACATTAATTTCTCATAAGCCTCTGGGTCTTTAAGGTGGCTTAAAACATAAATATGGGCAATCAGATAAAATGTAAGAATTATTCCTGTAATCCTATGAACAAGCCATGCAATAGAGCCTGTATTCCATCTGTATCTCATTTTTCACCTCCGGTGAATCCTTTTTTGACTGCCAGACGTTTTAATTTCAAAATATGTTTTGTAATATCTATCTCTTTAGGACAAACTTCAACACAGTTGAAAATTGAATGACATCTCCAGATACCATTTTCTCCTGTAATTCTTGCAAGCCTTTCATCTGTTGCTCTGTCACGGGTATCAAAAATAAATCTAAATGCTTTAAGAAGCGCACTTGGACCAAGGTAATTCTTACTTGCCCAGAAAACAGGGCATGAAGTTGTACAGCTTCCGCACATAATGCATGTAATTGATTCGAGAATTTTATGCTGATCTTCAGGTGACTGAATTCTTTCTCTTTCTGGCGGTGGTTCTTCATTAATCAAATATGGTAAAACTTTATCATTTTTCTCATAAAAGATTGTCATATCCACAACCAAATCCTTTATTACAGGTAAAGAAGGAAGAGGTTCAATCTCTATCAATTCAGGTAAATCCTTGACAAGAGTCTGACAGGCAAGTCTGTTTTTACCATTTATTTTCATCGCGCAGGAACCACATACGCCATGGGCACAGGATTTTCTGAAAGTAAGAGTTCCGTCTTTTGTTTCTTTAATTTTGACTAGTCCGTCCAAAACTCTTTCCATGCTATTAAGCTTAATTCTAAATTCATCCCATCTTTCAGAGGGATTTTCTTCAGGTAAATATCTTTTAATTCTGAAGGTGTAGTATTTTTCCATCAGTATTTCCTCTCCTCTGGTTTAAATCTTGTTATTTTAACAGGTTTAAATTTGAAATTAATTCCTTTATCTGTGAGAAAAACAAAAGTATGTTTAAGCCAGTTTTCATCATCTCTCTTTGGATAATCTTCTCTGTAATGGGCTCCTCTGCTTTCTGTTCTTTGTAAAGCACTTGCAGTTATTGCTTCAGATAGAGTAAGCATATGTCCAAGCTCTACTGCATCAAGAAGTTCTGTATTGAATCTACTGGATTTATCTTTTATGGAAATCTCTTTGTATCTTTCTTTTAGTTGTTTAATTTCCTCAAGAAGTGATTTTAATCCTTCCTCAGTTCTGAATACAGAGCACTTGTCCATCATGGCTGCTTGCAAATCTTTTCTAACAGAAGCTACAATTTCTCTTCCATTGGAATTTTTAATCATATTTATACAATCAACAACTATCTGAATCCTTTCCTTTTTAACTCCTCCCTTTGTAGCTGTCCTAAGAGTACTTGAAGCTGATTTACCAGCTCTTCTTCCAAATACAACAGTATCAAGCAAGGAGTTACATCCAAGTCTATTTGCACCATGAACAGAAACACAGGCGCACTCACCTGCTGCATAAAGTCCATAAACTATGCTTCCATCTACATCCTTCAATACTCTTCCATCAATATCAGTGGGAATTCCACCCATAGCATAATGAGCGGTTGGAACAATCGGAATTGGCGATTCTGAAGGATCAACTCCCATGTATATTTTACAGAAAGTTGTTATCTCTGGAAGTCTTTCCTCAAGAATCTTTTTATCAACATGTCTTAAATCCAGATAAACATAATCCTTTCCATCAATTCCTCTACCTTCTCTTATCTCCGTTAGTATAGCCCTTGATACCATATCCCGTGGAGCAAGGTCTTTTATGGTAGGTGCGTAGCGTTCCATAAATCTTTCACCTTTACCATTTATAAGTATTCCGCCTTCACCTCTTGCTCCTTCGGTGATAAGTATTCCTAATCCATAAAGTCCTGTCGGGTGAAACTGGAAAAATTCCATATCCTCAAGGGGAAGTCCCTGCCTGAAAAGCATGCTTAAACACTCACCGGTGCTTGCATAGGCATTTGATGTGACTTTAAATATTTTCCCATATCCACCGCTTGCTATTATTACTGCCTTTGCTTCAAATACATGGATTGAGCTGTCCTTTATATTCATTGCAATTATTCCCTGGACTGTATCACCTTCTACAACAATATCAAGAACCTGAAACTCCTGAAAAAATTTAACTCCCTTTAACTGACATTGTTCATACAAAGCAAATAAAACTGCGTGACCTGTTCTGTCTGCTGAATAACAGGCTCTACGGACTGGAGCCTTACCAAACTCACGGGTGTGTCCACCAAATCTCCTTTGAGCAATTTTTCCTTCAGGAGTTCGTGAAAAAGGAACTCCCATGTGTTCAAGTTCAATTATTGTTGGAATTGCATCATAACACATAATTTCAATTGCATCCTGGTCCCCAAGAAAATCGCTTCCTTTAACAGTATCATAAGTGTGCCACTCTGGAGAATCTTCTTCTTCATTTCCTAAGGCAGCACCTATTCCACCCTGTGCTGCTGTAGAATGAGAACGGGTTGGATAAAGTTTGCTTAGCACAGCAACTGAACCATTACCTATACACTCAATTGCAGCACGGCAACCTGCCAGTCCTGAACCAATAATCACTGTGTCAAAGTAGTGTTTGTTAATCTCCAATTTTTACTCCTCCCTATTTGCAAAAATTATATTATTTTGTATAATTTATAGCACGATGTCAAGTATAGGAGGATAAAAATGGGATATGTACCAAGTCCAAGTTATAGTATAACAGTCCGAATGGAAATTGAAAATCGCATTGGTATGTTTGCAAAAATTACTTCAGCTATAAGTGGTGCAGGCGGAGATCTTGGTTCAATAGATATTGTCAAAGTCGAAAAAGGAAAAATAATCAGAGACGTAACTGTAAATGCAAGGGATGAAGAACATGAAAAGAAAATAATAAGGGCTCTCAAACACATTGAAGGAGTAAAAATTCTAAGGGTTATGGATAAAACATTTTTAGTCCATGAAGGAGGTAAAATTGGAATATATAATAAAGTCAATGTAAAGGGAAGGGATGACCTCTCCAGAGTTTACACACCAGGTGTTGCCCGTGTATGTCTTGATATTCATAAAAATCTTGAACATGTTTATAGATACACTATAAAAGGAAATACTGTTGCCGTAATTACAAACGGAACAGCAGTTTTGGGGCTTGGAAACATCGGTCCTGAGGCAGCAATGCCTGTTATGGAAGGTAAATGCATGCTCTTTAAAGAATTTGGCGGTGTCGATGCCTTTCCAATTGCTATAAAAACAACTGATGTTGATGAATTTGTTAATATTGTTAAAAAAATATCAACTCCCTTTGGAGGAATTAACCTTGAAGACATCGCAGCGCCACGTTGTTTTGAGATTGAAAAAAGACTAAGAGAAGAACTTGATATTCCAGTATTTCATGATGACCAGCACGGAACTGCTATTGTTGTTTTAGCTGCATTGATAAATGTTGGACGAATTTTAAAAAGGGATATAAAAGATTTTAAAGTTGTCATAGTAGGAGCAGGTGCAGCTGGAACTGCTACAGCCTATATGCTTCTTGATTTCGGAGTAAAGGATATCATTGTATGCGACAGAGCAGGAACTCTTTATGAAGGAAGGACCGAAGAAATAGACCCTTATAAAGAGGAACTTGCAAGTAAAACAAATCCAAGAAAAATTAAAGGTAAAATATCTGATGCCTTAGAAGGAGCCGATGTTTTTATCGGACTTTCAGCACCAAACATAGTAACTCCTGATGATATAAAGAAAATGAATCCTCCAAGAGTTGTCTTTGCCCTTGCAAACCCAGACCCTGAAATAGCACCAGAGCTTGCGATGCCTCTTGTAAGAATAATGGCAACAGGAAGGTCTGATTACCCCAATCAGATAAACAATGTTTTAGCCTTTCCAGGTTTATTCAAAGGCTTACTTGAAGTTAAAGCAAAAGGTGTTGAAAAAGAAATATTTTTTGCTGCTTCAAATGCCATAGCCAACATTATTAAAGACGAGGAATTAAACGAAGATTATATTATTCCAAGTATATTTAATAAAAAAGTTGCTCAGGCAGTAGCTAATGCTGTTTCAGAAAAGGCTAAAAAGCTTAAATTAGCAAGATAGAGTTGAAATTTTCTATGTTTTTTTTAATAATATCATTAAAATCTTAAATAGGAGGGGCAAAATGAAACGAAGTCTATTTTTAGCAAGTTTATTTTTTATGGCATTTTCTTTCCTTGCTCTGATTGGTGACACAACAGAGGCAGCTAAAAAAGTTTACATTAAATGGGGTGCTACCTCTGTTCGTTCTGGACTTTATGCAAACACTGTAGCAATGGCAAAGGTTGTAAACAAAGCCTATCCAGGTGAAATTGAAGTCACAGTTGTTGAAACAGGTGGATTTCTTGAAAATTTATCAAGACTTCAGAGAAAGGCAATCCATATTGGACCAGCCGATGCAGCTGCAGGATATGCAAACTATATGGGGATTATTGATTATCAAGGTAAAGCAAATCCCAATCTAAGAACTCTATGGGGTGGATACATTACACCAATCCATATTATTGTAAGTGAGAAAAGTGGAGTCAAAGATATTAGACAGTTAAGCGGTATCGATTTTGCATCTAATCCAGGTACAACCTCTGGAAGAGCTGCTGAACTCTTTTTTAAGGCACTTAATATTAAACCTAATTATAAACCAATGGGTATAGGTGCAAGCGTTGATGCTATGAAATCTGGAGTAGTAAAAGCCTGGTACAAAGCTGGATTCAAAGACTCTGCAATTCTTGATCTTGAAGCTAATATGGATATAAGAATTCTTCCTGTAACTAAGGAAATGATAGATCAATTTAACAAAGTCTACCCTGGTCAAGGTTTAATGATGGAAATTCCCGCTGGACTATTTAAAAGTGTCACTAAGCCTCAGCTTAGCTTAGCTTATGTAGTTACTGACTTTGTCGATAAAGATGTTCCTGAAGATGTTGTATTTAAAATTGTTAAAGCTGTGTGGGAAAACAGAAAAGAAATAGTAGGCTCTCTTGCAACATTAAAAGAGGGTAATTTTGAAGACATGTTTGGAATAGCCGTAAAGTATGTAAATGTCCCTCTTCATCCAGGAGCTGTAAAATTTTATAGAGATGTTCTTAAATTAAAAGTGCCTGATAAATTAATACCACCAGAGATGAAGAAAAAATAAGGAGGACTCCATGAAAACATTTCTTTCTATAATAACAATAGCCTTTTTCATAATTGTATTACCTCTTATTGTATTTGCACAACCAGCAGTAATTATAACTCCTTCTTCTGGTGCTCCTGCAGATGAAATAACAATCGAGGGAAAAGGATTTCAGCCTGATGAGGAAGTTGATATAATCATTATCCTTGATGAAGGTGAAAAGGTGGCATTAGGCACTGTGAAAGCTGATGTAATAAAAACTGATACTAATGGAGCATTCTCTGTTAAATCAGGCATTCCTATTAATGCAAAACCAGGCACCTACAAAGTTGATGTAATAGGAAACAAGGGAACACAATTAGATCTAAAAATAGAAGTTAAAGCAAAGGATAAAAAATAATAAGGAGGCTATTAAAGAATAATGCGAGAACTCAATCGCTTCTGGAAATTTATTGTAGGAATTCTTGTTGTAATCTGGGGAGTTTTTATATTATATACAGCTCTTCTTTACGCCCTGCATCCTTTGTTGCAGGGCGGCATATCTTTATCAATAGGACTTTGTATTGTCTTTCTTGTTTATCCTCTTTCTAAACGAATGCTTAAATGGAATATCCCTAAATTTTTTCAACTTCTTCTAACTGGAACAAAAACTTATCCGTCTTTGATTGACTTAATATTTATCATATTAAGTCTTGTCCCATGTATATATATAATGTTACACTGGGAAGAGATAGCAAGAAATCCTGGTGTCTTCGAGACATATCATTTAATTCTTGGCGGAATACTAATAATTGCTCTCCTTGAAGGTACACGAAGAGCCTTAGGAATAACAATACCTCTCCTTGTTTTATTTTTCTTGTTTTATACTTTATTAGGACAACACATACCTGGAAGATTTGGTCATCCTGGATTTAACTTCATAGATATCCTCTACCAGCTTTATCTTATGACTGAGGGAGTCTGGGGATTACTAACTGATATGGCAAGTAGAATAATTGCACCATTTATAATCTTCGGACCAATTCTTTTTGCAACAGGAGTTGGCAAAACAGTAATGGAGCTTTCTACTTATTTTGGTGGTAAAATAAGGGGCGGACCTGGTCATGTTGCTGTTATCTCAAGTTCACTTTTCGGAATGTTAAGCGGATCTTCTGTTGCAAATGCAGCTACAACTGGTTCTTTTACTATTCCTCTTATGAAAAGATTCGGTTTTTCAAGGGAATTTTCAGCTGCTGTTGAAGCTGCTGCCTCCTCTGGTGGGCAGATAATGCCTCCCATTATGGGTGCAGGATGTTTTATTATGGCTGAATTTTTAAATATTCCTTATATACATATAATGATTGCTGGATTAATTCCCGCATTAATATATTTTGCTGGTATTGCAGCAGGAATATGGATTGAAGCAGGAAGAACAGGAATGGGAAAACTTCCTAAGGAATTTATGCCCGAGTTAAAAAAAATTCTCAGACCAAATAGAATTTTAGGTTTTGTTTTACCAATTGGAACTCTTGGTGTGCTACTTTTTATGTTCTTCCCCGCACAGGTATGTGCTGCCTGGGCAATTGTTATATCTGTGTTATATTTCACATTTTTTGGTGGACCTTTAAATAAAAAGGAAATTTGGGCAAGAATTAAAGCTATATGGGGTGGATTATTTGAGGGAGTTGTAAAGGCTTTAGCATGGTTAATGGTAATGATGGCTTGTGTTCAGATAGCTGTAAGTCTAATCTCTCTTACTGGTTTTGGAGTAAAGGTATCTGAGTTAATAATTGAAATTTCTGGTTACAATGTTTACCTTGCATTAATTGCCACCATGCTTACAGCAATAATTCTTGGGATGGGAATGACCACAACTGCTGCCTATGTTATTGCTTCAGCTGTTCTTGTACCAGCACTTCAGCAGATGGGAATTAATCCTCTTGCAGCCCATTTGTTTATCTTCTATTTTGCTATAAAATCTGGACTTACTCCACCAGTCTGTATAACTGTATTTACAACAGCAGCAATTTCAGGAGGAAACTGGCTTAAATCTGCCTGGGATTCTATGAAATTAGGAATCGGTGGATATATAATGCCTTTTTTCTTCATTTTTGTTCCTGCCTATCTTATTAAAGGTCCTGCATGGGAGATAATTTTTATATTTATCGGTGCTTTCATTGCAATGTTTGCCATTGAGGCAGGTGTTTTAGGATACTGGAGAAAACCTTCTACTCCTATTGAAAGAGTACTTTATCTTGTTGGTGGATTAATTATGATGGCACCTGGATACTGGACCTTTATTGGGATTTCTATATTTTTATTAGGAATACTTCTTGAAAAATTTGATGTCCAGATACCTATAATAGGCAAAAGACCTACTCAGACTTTAAGAAAAGTTTAATTAAAGCCCTGGATTTTCTCCAGGGCTTACTTTTATAATGTTTTCAATCTCTTTAAAATTAATCCAGTGAGAACCTTCAACAACAAAAAATGAACAACCTTTAAAAAGAGCTTTCAAATCATAAAGAGCCTTAAGTGGTAAGATTATGTCTTCTCTGCCATGAATAAATGTTAGATTTTTAAAAATTATATTTTGATTAATAAAATTAGAATTAATTAAAAATTCTAATCCTTTAATCATTGTCTTTTTATCAATATTTTCAGGGACATATGGTTTGGCTCCTACATTTTTAAGAAATTCTTTTATCACACTCTCTGGCTCTATTTCCATTTTCTGAATCATTTTTCTTATAATTCTTTGATTAACATAATTTGTGAACCTTTTAAAGCCTGCAACTATAATGATTTTTTCAAATCTTTCAGAAAAAAAATCAAGATTTTTAAGAACAATATGTCCTCCTGTTGACCATCCTATTAAAATACTTCCTGATTTATGAGATAGTAATTTTAATATCCCTTCCTCATCAAAATCAATGAAGGGAACAATAAAATGCCACTCCTGTGGCACATCAAGAGCCTGTCTAAATCCTGCCCAACCAGAGATAAAAAGATTCATTAAATATTATTTAACCACTAAAACAGGCAATTTTGAAAGTCCTATTGCTCTCTGGCATGTGCTACCCATTAAAAGTCTTCTAAGTCCTGTCCTTCCATGGGTACCTAAAATAATCATTTGAGCTTTAATTTTATCCACTAATTCAAGAATTTTTTCGTAAGCTTCGCCTTCTTCTATGAAAAGCTTTACCAGCATGTTTTCTTTTTGAAATTTTATTTCTGTCTCTTTTAGAAATTGTTTTGTTTTTTCTACCTGAACATCAAAAATCTCTGGTTTTATTGCAAAAACTGCAGGAGAAACTTCCACATTTTTGTGTTTTTTCTTAACTCTCTCTATCTTTATTATAAGCTCATTTATATCAATTGGCTTAATAATATATTCTATGGCACCGCTTTCCATAGATTCTTCAACAAAATTCATGTTTCCAAAAGCTGTAAGCATTATAACATCAATGGACGGATTTATTTTTTTTATTAGCTTTAAAAATTCAATACCGTTCATCTCTGGCATTTTTATATCTAGTAAAACAAGATTCGGAGAGAAACTGTGAAGCAATGGCATAGCTTCTAAAGGAGAACTTACAGCTTTAACATTATATCCTCTTAAAGAGAGTCTCTCAGAAAGAGTCTCCACAAAATCAACCTCATCATCAACAAGAAGAATCCTGAAATCTTTCATTTTTCTCCTTACAGATTTATAATTGCCACTGTTGGCTCAAAGCATTTGTTTATAACAGTTGAACTGACACCTCCAAGAACAAAATCGCTTAAAGCAGTGCGTCCCTTTCTTCCAATAATTACAAGATTGTAATTGCCTTCCTTTATTTCCTTGACAATTTCATCCTTTGGAAAACCAACAGAAGTTTTTGTTTCAATTAGCTCATGAGGGATTCCTTCATCAAAAAATCTCTTTTTAGCTTTATTAAGAATCTCCTTTGCTTCTTCTTCAGGGTCTATTCCCTGCCTCACTCTTTCAAGATAAAGGGAAACATTGATGACTCTTAAAATTGTAATCTTATTTATGCCCTTAACAACTTTCGCTAAGCATAATGCGTGTTCAACTGCTTTCATTGAATACTCTGAACCATCAACAGGAACTAAAATACTGGAAGCAGGATCTGCCTCTGAAACCTTTTCTCCAACAAGATAAACATTATGATTTATCAATCCATGCAAAACTTTGCTTGATACACTTCCAAGTAAAAGTCCCTTTAATTCCCCAATTCCTCTTCTTGCAAGCATTACAGTCTGAAAATTATCCTTTTTTGAAATTTCAACTATTTTATTTCCCGGGTCTCCTTCTTCAATTCTCTTTTCTATTGAGCCGGCAAATCCTGCATTTTTTAATGCTTTTTCATAATCTGATAAAAAGGGCATTATATTTTCTTCAATGTGTTTTTCCTTGATTCTTTTAAAAACCTTTGAATCCTTTATAAGCTCTGCCCTGAAATCAATATTTTTCATATGCTCACTAAGATATCCACCTGCTATTACATAAAGAAGATTTAAATTGGTGGTTTCAACTCCTTTAAGAAGTGCTCCGGCAAATTTAACTGTTCTTAATGAGTTTTCACTTCTGTCAACGGGTAATAAAACTTTATCAAAAGGACATTTAATCATTTCTTCCCTCCTCTTTTTTTAATAGAAAATCAAAAGCCAGATATTACAAATTATAATAGTAATTAACCATATAAACAAAAGCATACTTCATAAATCCAAAGAAGCTTATTTTGTAACCGGCAGACTCTGCAATTCCTACTGTTACTACATTAGCAGAAGCACCAATAATTGTTCCATTACCTCCCAAACAGGCTCCTAAAGCCAATGCCCACCAAAGAACATTGCTTTCAGCACCGGGAATGACCTTTGTAAGATAGGCAACTATTGGCAACATTGTGGCAGTAAAGGGAATATTATCCACAAAGGCACTCATTATAGCTGAAACCCATAAGATTAAACATATTGCAATAGTTAAATTTCCAGCTGAAAGTTGATGAACCCAATCTGCAATAACTGCAAGTAAACCAACCTCTTCTACAGCACCAACAATTATAAAGAGAAAAATAAAAAATAAAAGGGTTGTCCACTCTATATCTTTCTCAATTAATTCAAGCATTTTTACTTTTTTTGTTAAAACTGCATAGGTAAAAAGCACTCCAGCACCAAACAAAGCAGGAATACTTACTTCCATGTGCCAGATTCCATGGGTTATGAAAAATGCAATAACAATTGCCATAACAAGAAATCCATATGTAAGGAGAGTTTTATCTGTAATCTTATATTCCTCTTTTAAGTAGCTTATAAAAGCATTTACATCCTCTACTTTTCCCTTTTTGTATTCCTTAGAGTAGAAAAATTTATTATAAAATACCAGAGCAATCATACAAATAATGACAACAGGTGTTAGAGCATATACAAACTGCATAAATGTAAAACCTGTATAGGAACCAATAATTATGTTTGGTGGGTCACCAATAAGTGTTGCTGTTCCACCAACATTTGATGCAATAATACCGGGAATAAGCAAACTCAATGGATTAATCTTTAAAGCTATGGCAATTTCTATTAAAACAGGCGTATAAAGAAGCATTGTTGTTACATTATCAAGGAATGCAGAGGTAATTGCTATGAAAAAGCAGGAGATTACTGCAAGAGCCATAATGTTTCCCTTTGCAATCTTATAGGACATGTAGGCACACCACTGAAAAACTCCTGTGTGTTTTAAAACTCCGATTATTATCATCATTCCCATAAGAAGAAATATAACATTCATATCAATTGCTTCAATGGCTCTTTCAAAGGAAATTATGTGAAACTCAGGGTTAAATGTGCCAAATGTATAGGTTAAAATTAGCATTGTTGCTGCACCTATCATTGCTGCAACTGTTCTGTGAAGTAGTTCAAAGGATATAAGAGCATAGGCAAGAAGAAATACCGCTGTTGCAATCCAGAAAGCAGGTCCAAGTTGTCTCTGAATCATTATATCCTTTGTCAAATAAAACTGATTTCCTTTAACTGCAAAATCCTCTTTTTTTATGTCAATAAATGTCCTTTTATAGGAGCTTTTCACAATCTCAAGTTGAATTTTTGCGCTTTCAATTGCACCCTTTGGAAGATGAAATTCAACCTGAAAAGTTCCATGAGATGATGTAACTGTTTTATCAATTTCTTTATGGTCTGCTATCAATTTGTGAGGTTTTCCATCAACAAGAAGACTCAGCTCAGCCTCTTTCACAGGCTCTTTATGAGAGTCAAGAATTGCTCCTGATATGTAAAATACATCCAGCTCTTTTTGTCTATCCTCTGCAAAGGCAGAAACATTGAAAACAAAGACAATAAAAAGTAAAAATACAATTAGCTTTTTCATGAACCCTCCCAGTTATAATTTGTTCAAAACTTGTTTTTTCCCGTTAATTACAACATAGGCTTCATCTGGAACAATGTAGTTTTCTTCTGGTCCATGAACTTGAATACCTGAAAAAAAGGCATAATCAGCCTTTTTAGTGTCAATAACTTTTTCTATTATGTTTTCAAGGTCTTCTCTAATCACTTTAAGATTAATCTTTGTAAGATTTAAAAGGTCAGGAATTTCACCGTAAGGAATTTCTCTTAAAAGCCTCCTTTTTAAAAGACTTTCTTCAATGTCTTCTTCATCTAATTTGATGTTTATTTTTTTTGATGAAAGTTCGTTTAAAAAATGGCATAAGGCTCCGCAGGCATGGGATTTTTCAAGTCCCTTTCTTTTACAAACTCCCATATTTTCATTTTCATCAATTGCAATATGAGAAAAAGCATAAAAAACATATCGTTCCTTACCATCAACATTTGGAGCGTGACTTATGAATGCCTTCATGCCAGTCTTACCGGCTGTAAATAAGCCGGCAAGACTGGAGAAATTAAAAGCTTCACCCCACATCCTTTTTATATGGCTTCGTATTGTTTGGGAAATCTCATCCCTGCAAATACATACAGATGCAATGGCGTTTTCATCTGTAAAACCAAAGCCTTTCAAAACATCGTAGGTTTTCTTTATAAAGTCATATTCTTTGTAAAATTTTCCAAAAAGCCTTTCTAAAATAGGCTTTATAACCATAATCCACCCCCTATTTTAAAAGTATAGGCATTCCAAGAAGTGGCCAAACTGTAACAAGAAAAACTGCGAGAACAAGAATTAATATAACACTCATTATAATACCATGCTTAAAAAACTCTCCCGTTGTAAACTGTCCTGACTGATAGGATATTGCATTTGGAGCTGCACCTATTAAAAGTAAAAAAGGCATTCCCGCTGTAACTAAAGATGCATAAAGTATAACATCAGGAGCAACACCTAAATATTTAGCAATAACTAAAGAGACAGGCAGAGATATAGCTATTGCTGCAACATTCATTATGAAGTTTGTCATTAAAAGAACAAATGTTGCAATACCAAGAACAAATATTAACCATGGTGCATTCTGGAACATTACAAGCCAGTTTACTGCAAGCCACTGAGCTGCACCTGTTTTCCATAGACAAAACCCTATACTCATTGCACCACTGAAAAGAAGAATTATGTTCCATGGAATTTCTTCAAGCTCTTTTATAGTAAGAACGCCTGTTAGGAAGAAAAGCAAGGTTGAGCAAAGCATTATAGCAGAACGGTCAAGGGGTTTTAAAGCAGGAACAAAAGACTGGGCTGACATAACACAAATAACTGCTATCACGCAGAGGATTACGAATTTTTCCTGCCCCGTCATTGGACCAAGTTCTTTCATCATTGTTTTAACTTTATCTTTCAAGCCATGGATAATACTTTTTTCTGGTTTAAGGAAAATCATAAGATAAACCCAGATTAGGAAAACCATTATCCAGCCAATTAAAAACATATACTTTGTTAATTCAAAAAATCCTATGTCTCTTCCTGTAAACTCTTTAAACATTCCTGCTGCTGCAGGTCCTCTTGCTGCGCCAAGAAAGGTGATTATACTTCCTGCACCTGCAGCATAAGCCATACCTATAAACAAAGCTTTACCAAACTTTGTTGGTTTGTCACCCTCTGCATATAAAGCATTTATAGCAAGTAAAATAGGAAAAACTGTTGCAGCAGCTGCGGTGTGCGCCATTAAATGTGCTAAACCTGCTGTAACAACAAGTGCTCCAAGAACAATCATGCTTGTTCTTTCACCTACTACCTGAAGCATATTATAGGCAATTCTTTTTGTAAGTCCTGTCTTTGTAAAGGCAAGTCCAACAACAACAGAACCAAATATAAACATAACAGAAGGGTCCATAAAATCACGGAAAGCATCCTTAGCTGAACGAATTGCAAAAAGAGCCTGAAATACACCAATTGCAATACTTGTAACACCTATTGGAACAACCTCAAAAACCCACCATATACCTGCTAAAAGAAACAATGCAATTGCACCTTTTCCTTGTGGTGAAAGAGGAAAATGTTTTCCCATTGGGTCAACGGCATCGGGCCATGCTGGTGAAAAATAGATTACAAAAAAGAAAGCCAAACCAAGAAATATAAAAAATATCCTTTTCCATGGAATTTTTCTTTTTTCCTTAGCAACATAAATTTCTGGAGGTGGTTCTGGTAAACCTTCTGGTCTTTTTTTCTCAGCCATCTCTTCCTCCTATTCCTTAATTACTTCTTCTGATATAGCATCAAAAACTTCTACCATTCTTACAATTCCAACAAACTTCTTTTTGTCTTCAATAACTGGCAAAACAGGTAAATCAAAATGAATCATAAGGTAAGCAGCCTTTGTAACAGGGTCTGCAGGTTCTACAAAATGTTTTGCTGAAACCATAATCTCACTTACTGGCTTTTGAGCAAGCTTTTTTGATTCCTGACTAAAAAGACTGTCCCATACAACTGCAAGTCCTGTTTTCTCTTCCTCTGGAACCTGTGCTTTTGCAGGGGATTTAAGAAATGAAGGTTCAATCCCTCTTAAAATATCTTTAAGTGTAACAGTTCCCAAAAGATTATACTTCTCATCAAAGACAAGTACAGCAAGCGGGTCTGTGTGTTTCTGGGTTTGAATAAAAGAAGCCTTCACAACCTTAATAGCCTGTTCAATGCTAAACCAGTAGGGAATATGAGGATACTCAAATATTCCCAACATCACATCCTTAACTAACTTTCCATCTGACATACCCCACCTCCTAAGGTTTTATAATGCTTTTCTCTGAAAAGCAATAAATAATTTATTGCTGTCACTTCTTTTGTAAAATTTATTTAAAAGAATAACTGTATCTCCTGAGAAAACTTTTTGAGTCATTAAAATTACAGGACTGCCTTCAGCAATCTGAAGAGATTGAGCAAGCTCTTTATTTAAAGAAAATATTTCAAAAAAGTTATGCACACTGGTAATTTTTATGCTGTATTTTTTGTCAAAGAGATCAATAATTGACTGAGTTTCAATGTCTTCTTCAAGAAGTTGAGGACATATATTAAAGGGAATAAAGGATTCTTGAAGAATTGAAGGTTCTTTGTTGCTTTCCCAGAGAACTTTCAGGTATATAACATGCCTGTTTTCAGGAACTCCAAGCTCCACACTTAAACCGCTAACTGGCATCATTACAGTTTTTGCAATAACCTCTTTACTGAAAACTGAGTCATCCTCAACCCAGAGCTTTTTAAAAACAGCTGTCATGATTAAACCCTCTGAGATAAAACTTCTACTAACAAAAGTTCCTTTACCCTGCTGTCTTATTAAATAACCCTGCCTTACGAGTTCTAAAACAGCATTTCTTACTGTTGCCCTACTTACATTAAATGTTTTACAGAGTTGCTCCTCCGTAGGAATCTGCATCCCTGATGTCCATTCTCCGTTTTCAATCTTTCTTTTTAAAATTTCAAACAACTGAAGATAAAGCTTTTCATGCTCATCCCTGCTGATTAACTCAACCATTTTTACCTCTCATTATATTGTTATAACATTATTATATTATTATAATGTAACATTGTAATTTTATATATCATATATAAGCAAGATTTTTTTGTCAAAAAAAATTATGTTATAAAACAATTAAAATCATTTATAATGAAAAATGATAAATTTTTTCGGACTTTTTAAGTCTAAAAATAAAAAAACTGAGGAGAAAGAAAAACTGAAACAACTTTTAAAAGAAAAATATCTATACTTTCAAAGGGTTCTTGATGAAAATAACCGTGCCTTAAGCATAATGGCAGATCTTGAAGAAAAATTCTCTGGTGAATATCTTTTTGACATGCATTATATTCAAACAAATGTCAGGGATGTTTCAGAGGCAGTCAGTGAAATTATAAAAAATATAAATGCTCTTTCCGATGGGAAATATTCTCAGTTAGAAGAAGTTTATAATCAAATCAGAGAAAAAATAGAAAAAATTTTAATTTCAAAAATTGAAATTCCAGAAACTGATTTTACAATACCTCTTGAATCACTTGATAAAGATTCTGTATTAATTGCAGGAGGCAAAATTGCCCATCTTTCAGAACTCAAAAACATTCTTGGGATACCAACTCCCGAAGGATTTGCTGTTACATCTTACGCATTTATAAAATTTATTGAAAAAACGCAACTAAAAGAGCAAATCTCTCAAATCCTTAACAGCATTGACATTAACAAAATTGAGAGCTTAAATGAGGGAAGCAGAAAGATTCAGGAATTAATTATAAATTCAGAAGTTCCTGAAGAAATTGCAAATTCAATAAAATCTTCCTATGAAAATCTTTGTAGAAAGCTCAGTAAAAAATGCACAGTCTCTGTTAGAAGCAGTGCAATTCATGAAGACTCTGACTTCAGTTTTGCAGGTCAGTACTCCTCTTTCTTAAATGTTCCAGAAGAACAAATTCTTCATAACTATAAAAAAGTTATTGCAAGCCTCTTTAATACAAGAGCGATTTTTTATTATAAAACAAAGGGATTTGCTGAGACGGAAATGGTCATGGCAGTGGGAGTTCTCTCTATGGTAAATGCACGAGCTGGGGGTGTTATGTATTCAAGAAATCCGAACAATCCTGAAAGCGAAAATATAATAATAAATGCAGTTAAAGGACTTGGTAAATTAGTTGTTGATGGAACTGTAACTGCTGAAACCTATGTAGTTAACAGGAAAGGAGAAATTATAGAAAAACTTCATGGGAAACAAAATAAAATGATTATCTGCAAGGAACAGGGAGATATAGAGGAAATTCCTTTGCCTGACAATATTGCCCAGATTTCCTTAACTGATGAAGAGGTTTTGAAATTATCAAACTTAGCAAAAAAGATTGAAGAATACTATGAATCTCCACAGGATATAGAATGGGCAATTGATGAAGAAGGCAATATTTTTATTCTTCAGGCAAGGCAATTAAGAATCCCTGAAAAAAAATCTGAAACAAGGTTATATCTTCCAACAAGAATAAAGGGATATAACATTCTTCTTGAAAAAGGCATTACTGCCTGTAAGGGTATCGGATACGGTAAAGCCTTTGTTTTGAAGTCAGAGGAAGAACTGAAAGATTTTCCTGAAGGACATGTACTTGTTGCAAAACACACAAATCCAAAATATGTTGTTGTCATGAATAAAGCATCTGCAATAATTACTGATGTTGGAAGCCCAACAGGTCATATGGCATCTCTTTCAAGAGAATACAATGTTCCAACAATATTAAACACAGAAGTTGCAACAAAAACAATTAAACATGGGCAGGACATTACTGTAGATGCTATAAATTGTATAATTTATGAAGGCAAAGTACAGGAACTTATTGAGGCTTATAGCAAAATTAAAGAACCTTTTAAAGAAACTTCATTATTTAAAACTCTTGAAAAGGTTTTAAAACTAATTGTTCCCCTTTATCTTGTTGACCCTACAAGTGAAGATTTCAAGCCTGAAAACTGTAAAACTCTACATGATATTACAAGATTCTGCCACGAAATGGTCATGCATGAGATGTTTACAATGTGGAATAAATATGAAGAAAGTGAAATTCATGCTGTTCCTCTTTTAGCAGGAATACCTATAGGAGTTTTGGTTCTTGATATAGAAGGAGGATTAAAAGAAGGTATTAAAAAAGCAACACCAGAAGACATATACTCCATTCCCCTTAAAGCATTGCTTAAAGGAATGCAATCAATGCAATGGCCTGGACCTCCTCCTGTTGATGCAAAAGGATTTCTTGAGATGGTTGCTCACACAGTATCTATTCCAGAAGATGAACTTAAAGAAACCGGTAAAAAAAGTTTTTGTATTGTAACAAAAAATTATATGAATTTTAGTATCCGCCTTGGCTATCATTTTTCAATGATTGAAGCCTATGCAGGTGAAAATATAAATGACAATTACATTAAATTTTTCTTCAAAGGTGGAGGCGCAGCCCTTGACAGAAGATTAAGAAGAGTAAGGCTGATAAATGAAATTCTTAAAAGAATGGGATTCAGAGTTACTGTAAAAGAAGATGTTATAGATGCTATTTTGCCAAAATATGACATACCCACAATTGAAAATACACTTGAAATTCTCGGAAAACTAACAGCCTATACAAAACAGCTTGATATGGTACTTTTCAATGATGCAGTGGCGCAAATGTATACAGATGACTTTATAAAGAAACATATAAAAGAGAAATAAATCAGCTCTGAGATTTCAATTTCTCCCTTAAAATTCTGTTTTCCCTAAGCACTTTTAACCACTTCATAGCCTTTTCAATTGTAAAAAGTATCTGCTCTTTTTTAAAGGGCTTGGTTATAAAATCAAAACCTCCCTTTTCAATTGCTTCTGTGGCAGCATCAATTGTTCCATAGGCTGTTATAATAATTACCGGAATATCTTCATCCTTCTTTTTCACTTCCTCAAGGAGTTGTAATCCATCAAGTCCGGGCATTTTGAGGTCAGTTATGACAAGGTCAAAGTCACCTGTTTTTGCTAATTCAACTGCTTCAACAGGATTATTTGTAGTAGTAACTTCATAGGGAGTCTTTTCTCTTAATATCATAGACAGAAGTTTAAGCATGTCTGGCTCATCATCAACAATTAAAATCTTCTCAGCCATTTTCCCTCCTTTTTATTCCATTATGGGTGGTAATTTTATTATAAATTTCGTTCCTGTTTCTTCTGATTCTTCCTTTGTTTTGGTTTCAAAGCTAATTATACCATTATGCTTTTTTATAATGTTATAGGAAACCCATAAACCAAGTCCTGTTCCTTTTCCAACTTCTTTTGTAGTAAAAAATGGGTCAAAAATTCTCTGTCTGTGTTCTTTCGGGATACCACATCCTGTATCAGATATGCATATTTCAACCCATTCACCATCATATCTTGTAGAAATCGTTAATAAACCTCCACCTTTCATGACATATATGGCATTATTGATTATATTAAAGAAAACCTGCTGTAATTCACCTGCGTCACCCTTTACAAAGGGCAATTTTTCCTGTAAATTCTTTTTAACTTCAATATTGTTTATTGCAATGGTATTATTCATCACATCAATAACTGTTTCAATGCATTCGTTAATATTAACAAGTTGTTCTTTGTGTTCTTTATGTCTTACAAAACTCAAAAGATTTTCCACAATTCTTTTTGCATTTGTCGCCTGTTTCTCAATTGTTTTTAAAATATCATACTCCTGTGAATCCTGCGGAAGTTTTTCAAGTAAAATATCTGTAAATCCAAGAATTACTGCAAGAGGATTATTTATTTCATGGGCAACACCTGCTGCAAGAGTTCCAAGAGAAGCTAATTTCTCAGTATAATAACTCTGTTCTTCCATTTTTTTTCTATCTGTTATATCTCTTGCTATTCCTAAAACACTATAAATATTCCCTTTTTCATCTATCAAACCCCTTAAATTTGTATTAAACCAAAATTCTCTGTTATTTAATATCACTCTATGTATAATCTGTCTACTTTCTCCAGTTTTAATTATATTTTTTATATTCAACATAAGAATTAAACCGTCTGGCACAAAAATATCAGACAAGCTATGACCTAAAATTTCATTTTCATTTTTTCTGAAAAATTGTAGTCCATGTTTATTTATAGACCCTATTTTACCTTCTAAATCAACAGTAAAAATAATATCCTCAGCATTTTCTATCAAAGATTTATATCTTTCTTCTGATTTTTTTAATTCAGCAGTCTTTTTTGAAACTTCTTTTTCAAGAACATTTGACCATGTGATAAGAATAAAATTTATAAAAAGCCCTCCTAATAAAATAATTACTATAATTACTCCTTGAAGAATCATCTGCTGAAAATGAACTGTTTGTATAGCTCCCTCAACCTCACTAATTGGAGCAACCACAGCTATAGACCATATTAAAGATTCTGTTTTTTCTTTTAGTTTTATTGGTGCATAAGCAATAAGTTTCTTTATTTCTCCTTCAACACCTCTATGCCATCCTGATATATACCAGCTTTTTCCCTCTTCTCCTTTTAGCATTTTTTCCCTTTGAATTTCATTGATTCTTGTAAAAGATATGGTTGGCTTTCTCCCTTTTCTTGCCTCAAAAGCATTCTGTCCTATAAAAGAGCTTTCTTCATGATATAGAAATGTACCTTTGTTATCTATTACCCATGCATATCCTGTTTTTCCTGAGTGTATGTTCTTAGTGATTTTACTAACAAGATGAGTAACATCCACTGTAAAAATCAGAGCACCAGAAAATTTATTTGTTGCAACTGGATGAGACTCATCTATTGATATCTGCCAGACAGGAATAACCATTTTCATAATAAGTTTTTGAGAATTGTCTTTATCATTACACTTTGTTATTTCGGTAAATAATATTTCACCCTTGTTTTTTTCTTCAGAAGCCCATTGTAAAAATTCTTTATCTTCTGTTCCTATTGGAGCAGTTAAACACTTTGTTCCTTCCATAACTGTGAAAGTTTTCAGAGATTTAGATTCAATTAATTTAATTTCTATGACTCCTTCGTATTTCACGCTTAAAAAAGTTATATTCATCCTATTTATCAAAGCAGGTTTCTCTGAATACTGAATTGCCGGAGAGAGGCTTAAAAGGGTCATTTCCCTTTTTAGTAATTCAAGAGAGTTTTCTATCTGACTTGCAGCATGCTTTGCGAGCATCAGTTGTTGTTGATTAAAATCTTCAGTAACAATTTCTGTTATTTTTCTTGTTGACATCCACCCTAAAAATAAAACCATGCTTAGAAGCACAAGCATGACAACTGTTACAAAAAGTTTAAAATATTTAACATTAAAGGAATGGTATTTTTCTACTAATGCGAGTAATTTATTAATTAATTTTTGAAATGGCATTTATTTAATTATAATCTATTAATGTAAAAATTAATAGAAAATGATTGTAAGGAGATAAATACTTTATAGCAATCAATTTAGACAATTTTGGCTATTGTCTCAATATCTGTAATCCTTTTTTCATGCTCCTTTAGCTTTTCTGATATGATAGTCTTTTCTTCATAAAGGTCTTTTAAAATTTTTATCATCGCATCATTCTGCCTTGCTATGTAATCAAAATCATAAAATCTTAATTTACTCTTTATCTCTACTATTTCTCTTTCTAAGTCAAGAATATAGAGTCTTACACCTTCTCTAATTTTTTCAATAGCTGAATTTAATCTTCTTTCAAATTCAAGAAAGTCTTCTTTTGTAGCAAACTGTTTCAAATCTTCTTTAGTAGCAAAGGGTTTCAGGTCTTCTTTGGTTGCAAAAGCTTTTAAATCTTCCTTTGTTGCAAAAGCTTTCAAATCTTCCTTTGTTGCAAAAGCTTTCAAATCTTCCTTTGTTGCAAAAGCTTTTAAATCTTCCTTTGTTGCAAAAGCTTTCAAATCTTCCTTTGTTGCAAAAGCTTTTAAATCTTCCTTTGTTGCAAAAGCTTTTAAATCTTCCTTTGTTGCAAAAGCTTTTAAATCTTCCTTTGTTGCAAAAGCTTTTAAATCTTCCTTTGTTGCAA
>Ga0209809_1000141_pt1 | contig 71145 bp, 44 predicted proteins | sample YNPMSTMetaG_FD_186172 | JGI IMG/M metagenome (GOLD analysis project Ga0209809, IMG submission 186172) | Anoxygenic and chlorotrophic microbial mat microbial communities from Yellowstone National Park, USA - YNP MS-T MetaG (SPAdes) (version 2) ...
CAGGCAATCCAGAAAAGCTCTCCCCTTCTTCGGACTTGCCCCCTCCGCCTGCTGAGACCCCTAGGAAGTGAAAAAAACAAACCCAAGAACGAAAATTCCGTTATCCGCTATTTTATTCAGAGGTTCCTAGACATCTGCTCTTGGGCAAACCCCCGTGGCAAGATATTATATCCACCAACGTACCCCTTTAGCCGAATAAAGTAAATCCGCCTCTCCCCGGCGGGAGAGGCCGGCCAGAGCCGCGACCGCTAGGGAATGGCACGCTGGCCGGCTGAGGGGGGCATTCCCCTCTCCCCACCGCGGGAGAGGGTGGCCAGCCGTCCAGGCTGGCCGAGTGAGGGGACAATGTGTCATTCCTGCGCACGCAGGAATCCAGAAAAGAAACAAATGGACTGCCGCTTTCACGGGAATGACATCCAAGGGGGAGAAAAAAGGTGGTTGTTCACCTTGTTATTCTCCCTCACTCGCCACTTCCCATCAGGGGATTTATGGGGTGACAAGCGGCCCCTCCATCCGGTTAACCTGTTACCCAGAAGCGGTCCTTAAGCCATCGGCAGGAGAATCGGGAAAACCGACGTAGGGTACGAATGTTCCTTCTTCCTGTATATTCAGGAGTCTGTCGGCGATGACCATTCGGGAACGTTGGACCGTGTATCCGCTGATTATTTTGGCCTTGGGAATTGCAGTACGGGATAAAATTTGGCCGGCCACATTGCTCCGGGCGCACAGCTTGGCCGTCGATACACTGCAGGTTCACCAGATAGTCGTGGCGGCCCAGTTGGCAACCCCCCAGCTAAAAGCCGACCGCATTCAGGGCGGCATCGTAGAAACGACTGAACTGAGCTTGGTGGCTTCGGATGGAACGATTCGGGGCGGTTTGCTCGGCCAGCTTGCTCAGGGCGGGCAACTGGTCCTTTACAACCGCCAAGGCAAGCCAGTGCTACTTGCCGGCGTGGAACCCAATGAACAAACCGGCATCTTGGAAATTGTTTCTCCGGAGGGGAGGCCGTTGGTGCAGCTTCGCTCTGCCGGCGGGCATGGGGCGGTCCATGCGATCGACCGAGAGGGAGCGGTCGTCTGTGCCGTGGGGAGCGACGGGCAGACGGCCGGCCTTTTCCTGGTGCTACCTCAGATCCAGAAAGTGCTCCCGCTCCGGACCATCCCTATTCCGGCCGAAGCCACTCGGCTAAAAGGAAACCCGTAAACTTTCGACGGAACTTATTCCCTATTTATAGGTATGTATATTTGATCCTACCGCCGACGATGGTGGCGACAGCCCGTCCTTTCAGTTCCCAGCCGGCAAAGGGGGTGTTGGAGCTTTTAGAGCGGAATTGGCTCGGATCGACCCGCCAGCGGGCTTCCGGGTCGATGATCGTTACATCCGCATCGGCGCCGATAGCCAAGGTCCCTTTGGGCAGGCCGAGGATACGAGCCGGGTTGATGGTCATTTTTTCAATGGCTGTGGGCCAGTCTAGAAGTCCCGGTTCGATCAGGCGGGTGGCAATCACGCCCAAGGTCGTTTCCAGACCGATGACACCAAACGGCGCCTGGTCGATCTCCTGCATTTTCTTTTCTAGGGCGTGGGGGGCGTGATCGCTGGCAATCACATCGATGGTGCCGTCCTGCAGGCCGGCGATGAGGGCATCGACGTGTTCTTGGCCTCGCAGGGGCGGATTGACTTTGTAGTTCGGGTCGAACGTGCGCAGGCACTGGTCAGTCAGCGTCACGTGATGCGGGGTAACTTCGCAGGTAACCCGGACGCCTCGGCGTTTGGCCCGCCGGATGATCTCCAGCCCGTTGGCCGTGGTAACATGCATCAGATGCAATCGGCCGCCGGTGGCCTCGGCCAAGGCGATATCCCGGGCAATCATCACTTCTTCGCTGGCCGAAGGCATCCCGGTGAGTCCCAGCACCAGCGATACTAAACCTTCGTGCATGACGCCGCCTTCGGTCAGCTCTTTGACCTCCGCATGGTCCAGAACCGGTTTATCGAACATCCGGCAATAGAGGAAGGCTTGGCGCAGCAGTTCGGCGTCGGCGATCGGGCTGCCGTCGTCGGTAAAGCCGACCACCCCCGCTTCGACCAATTGGCCGATCTCCGCCAGTTCCTTGCCCTGGCGGTTTTTACTCACACAGCCCAGGACATAGACATGGCAATGGTCGGCTTTGGCAGCCTGGTGGTGGATGAAGGCCACGACGCCCTGGGTGTCGATGGGCGGATCGGTGTTCGGTGCGCAGACGACGGTGGTAAACCCGCCGGCCAAGGCCGCCGCCGTACCCGTCTGGATAGTCTCGTCTTCCTCCTGTCCGGGTTCCCGGAGATGCACATGCATGTCGATCAACCCGGGGCAGACGATTTTGCCCGTGGCATCTAGCACCTGGTCCGCTTCGGCCACCGGCACATCATAGGCGGCAATCCGACCATCCCGGATCAAAATATTGGTCATGCGATCCATTTTCTGACTGGGATCGATCACCCGGCCGCCGGCAATCAGCAAACTGGACATATCGGACGCCTCCCTGGGAAAGCCCGACCTGATCAAAGAGACCTTGTTCATGCTACTCCCCTTCCCGCAGAAGGGAAAGGGGGCCTCGGCGCAGAGGTGTGTGAAGCCGGGCCCGCCCGAAAGTCTTTCGGAGTTCCATGGCTATAACGCCCGCCCAAACCGCTGAAAAGGTCCCACCTCGCCCGGGGAAAAAGTCTAACCTTCGCCTGGCCTAAAGCCCCTCAGAGGCTGTCCCGAAATTGCCAAATCTGGGTGTTGGCCAACCAACCGGGCTGGCCATCCAGTTGGTTAAACCCTACAAAAACAGGAGTTTTCCGATATCCACGGGCTCCAGGCGAGAACCGTTTAGACAGGGTAAAACGGATTTTTGGGAAAGCCCCTCCGTGGCCACCGGAAGGGAGAACCGCAGAGGCAGTGGAACCCGCAGGCCTGGGGGAAACGGCGGCACTAGGGAAAACGGCGGTACTAGAGGCAACCGGGGCTATCGGCCAGAACTTTCCAGCACCCGTCCGGTCGGAACGGTCAGTTTGGCCCAGAACAGGTGCAACCGATCGGCACGCAACCGGGCATCTTCCAGCATCACCGCCAGATCTGGTTGGACCACCCGGTTGGGCGGATTGGCCCGCACACCGTTCACTAGCACCACAACTTGTTTTTGGAAATCCACCATCTCCGGCGCAAGCCAGACAGTAATCTTTCCGCTGCGGGCCTGCACCCGGACTCCGTTATTCGGCGTAAGGGCGGCTTCGGTCTTGATAGGTCGATAGCCGCTCGGCGGCGGCCAGTCTGCCGGATCCACCATCGAACGGGCCGGATACCCCTCCAATTCCACCCACCAGAAAAAGTTATCCCACGGCCGCATGGAAACCGCTGCAAACTCTTTCGGAAAGAAGTTCCGCCGCATCCGCCCCATCCAATCGAAAAGCCGCAAAATCTCGTCGTAAAAATCCTCATGTCCCCGCCCCAGATATTCGACGACCGTGGTGTTATAGCCCCGGGTCAGATAGCGGTCAAAATCCCGACTGTTGGCAGCCATCTTGCCAGGATCCAATTCCCCGCAAACAAAATACAAGGGCAGCAAGGCGGCATTTTCCCAATACAGGGCAATATATTTGTCCGCCTGGGCGACAATGGGGATCACGCCCGCCCACAGGTCGGGATGGGCCAGCCCAATGTCCCAGGCAGCATCCCCACCCATGGAATGGCCGGTCAAAAAGACCCGATCCGTATCCACGGAGAACCGTCGGCAGGCGTCCCGTAGGGTCTGCAAGACCGCCGCATGTTCCCGCAGCGAATAGCCGTATTGCTTCTGATGTTCTGCAGGCCAATCCGGAGCGATCACGATATAGCCGTGGCGAGCCGCCTGGCCGGTGCGCCAGCCCGCCGGGTGCCACTCGCCGGCCCACCAATCCACCTGCAGTTCTGCGGTGGTGCCGGCGCCCCGCAGGGTCAGAATGGTCGGATACCGGCGATAGGGGTCATATTCGGGCGGCAATTGGACGTAGTAGCGCACGGCCGGTTCCTGGCCTACCCCGGGGATTTCCAAGGCATAATAGCCGGGTTTCCCTTCGATCGGCTGGCTATCCAAAGGGGGTTTCATGTGGGCCAGCAGCCTGGCCACCCGTTCCGGCGTAGCACCCTCTTGGCGATACAACTGCGTCAAAATCTGATCCCGCTGCGGTTTGTCCTGCTGGATCAAATATTGCCGCACCAAATTCCGCACTTCATAGACCGAAAGAGCAATCGGCAGTCGCGTCTGCGCCCCATCCGCCCCCATCAACCAGCCGCTGATAGCCAAAGCGAGCTTTTCCTCCGGTGCCAATTTGGCATCCGAAGCCAGTTGTCGGAAAGGAACCATCCGGGCCAAGGTGTTGAAGTTCAAATCTCGCCGGATTTCCTCTAGCACGGCCTGAATCTGGGGACGATATTTTTCCTGTTTTACCTCCGCCGCCAGTTGATCCAAAAGCTGAAGCACCTCCTCCCGTTGGGCAATCTGTTTTTGGTATTCTTCAAGGATTTCTCGGACTTCTTGGAGGATTTCACCGGCTACCCCTTCGGAGGGGAACTTTTTGAGCAGCTCCATGACCAATTGATGTTGGCCTGCTTGGCGGCGCAGACGAAGTTCCTCCAGAAGCCGGCGTGCTGCCATCTGGCGAAGATCTCGGATGGCCCCTTCCACCTGCTGACGCAGCGGGGCATCCTGGGGATGCTCCTGCAGCAGGGCCTGCAACTGCTGGATGGCCTCTTCATAGCGTTCGGCCTGGAGATAGAAACGGGCCAGACGTTTACGATGCTCGGGATTTTGCGGATCGATCTGTTTGGCCAGGATTTTGGCCAGGGTCTCTTGGGGAATGCTCGAGGTAGCAATCCGCATATCCCAGGCATGGCTGATCCCCTCCACTTTGGCCCAGCGGGGGGTAAGTTCCGTAATGCCTTGAATAATGTCCACCGGGCCACGGGCCGTGGACATAGTCAAAATCCGCCGGCCGTATTCGTCAAAAGGCTGAATCCGCAGGATCGGGCCGACGCTTTGTACCGTCGGTCCCCCCCGCATCACCCGCTGCCAGATGCGAAACTTTTCCTCTACCGGGCCTTCTTCCTGGCGGACTTCCCGCACTTGCCGCCGCGGAAGGAAAATCCGCCGCAGATCATCGTCCAAAAACAGAATCAGCGGAACGATATCGCTCTCCGGAGGAATCCGGCCAATATTGCCCACCGAGGGAATCGGCGGCCCCAATTTGCCGGGAATCAGTCGGCCATCCTCCATGACCACCACTGCGGCAGGCAGATCGACTTGCAGCACCCCGCAAAGCACCCCTCCTACCAAGCCCCCAAGGACTACCATCCAAGCAGACTTCCGCAGCCTGGTGTGGATCCGGTGGCACATCCTAATTACTCCCAAAAAGGCATCCGATCCCTTCACCCCCCATTCCAACCCAGGCCACCTACTAGGAGGGGACAGCAGCTCTGTCGCACCAAAGAACCTTCTTTACCCGTTTACCCGGCGGCCGAAAGGGCTTCTTTTTAATTGTGAAAAGAGGAATCCAGATGTCAAGGAATATCCCAACTTTTGGGTTACATCTATTCCGCCATCTTGGGGTAACAAAGTTCCTCTGGACGCCTCGAAACCTAGTTTGCTACACTTCCCGCCGGCTTTTCCACCACCGTCTCAGAAAGGGATCTGTCAGCTTATCCGGAATTTTTGGACACGACCTACGAGTGCCGGAGAGGACCTCTCTGATCAGAATCTTCAACGGGGATGTTGGGGGCTTTTGGGAATTTTTTCGGCTTTATCTCCAAATATCTACATGAATAGGCAGTATAGGTAAAATAGATAAACTTTTTGGGTTGTGCGGGAGGTAAATGGAATGCGATGGGCTTTTTCTGGAGAAAGGATTCTCTTTTGGGAAGGAATCTTGGGAGTGGTCTTTTGGCTTGCTCAGGGGGGTGTGCCGGGGCACGCTGCACCCCCATGGGCAAGCCTTATATCCCCCAAAAAGGTGGAAGCCGACCCAAATAAGACCTATCTGTTGACCCCGGAGAACGGTCCCTGGTTGATCATGGCCTGTAGTTTCTCCGGGGAACGGGCCGAACAGCAAGCCCGAGAGTTGGTCCTGGAACTCCGGCAACGGTATAAACTGCCGGCCTACATGTATCGGATGCATTTTCAGGTCGGGGAAGAGGTGCTTGGCCGGGGGGTAGATCGGTATGGCAATCCCGTCCGAATGAGGTATCGCCGTCCCCCCCAATTTGACGAAATCGCCGTCATGGTCGGCGACTTTCCTGCGGTCGATGACCCCGAAGCTCAACGGACCTTGGAAAAGATCAAATACTGCCAACCCGAATGTCTTAAACCCAGCCCGGAAAAACCAACCTCCCAAAATCTGGCCGCCTGGCGCACGTTTATCAAATACGTCCGGCCGGAGAAAGAATCGCTCGGCCCGATGGGCAAGGCCTTCTTAACGACCAATCCCCTGCTGCCCCGGGAATATTTTGCCCCCAAGGGCATGGACGCTTTCGTCGAACAATTGAATGCCGATTTGCCGTACAGTTTGCTCCGCTGTCCCGGCAAATATACAGTGCAAGTGGCCACCTTTACCGGTACGGTGATCATGGACCCCCAGCGAATCCAACGGATTCAACAGGGGTTAGAGGATTTTCAGAGCAGTTTGGACAAAGCCGCCTTGGCCGCCCACAAACTGACCGAAGCCCTCCGAATGAAAGGCTACGAGGCCTACGAGTTTCACGATCGGTATGCCAGTATTGTGACGGTGGGCAGTTTCGATACGGTGGGCACGCCTCGGCCGGATGGAAAAATCGAATTGAATCCCCAAATCCATGCCATCATGGAGCTGTTTAAGGCCGAACCCGCTACCACCCCTGGTGCCGGGCCAAAAGTGAAAACCCTGGCTGGCATCCCGTTTGATCCCCAGCCGATCCCCGTGGAAGTGCCCCGCCGAAGCTTTAGCGCTGATTACCGCCGAGAACCCGGTCCCAGGCGATAAACCCACCGAACCGGCACAGGCCTGGACGGTACGGTGTGGCGCTTCTTTGATCTGACAGGAGCTTCTGATCTGGCAGGAGCTTGGGCCGATTGGCCCGGCCGCAAAAACTTGCGCTCCGGACCCGTTGTCCGGACAGAGGCAGCTTCCTAGAGGCTGTGCCGAAATACCCTTTCTAGTTTGACTGTATCCACCGGAAGTAATTACCACAATCTGGGGGGTGCGGACCAATTTGTACCCCCTACAAGTTGAGGGGCCTGGCCGGACGGATACAGTCAACCTGGCTGGCTGTAACCACCAACCGGCGGCCCCCAGACTGCCAAAAACCGTAATAATTTGCCAAAAACCCTAATCATTTGACTGGTATTTACCCGTCCGGGGCCCACCACATGGAGGGGCTAAAGATCGGATCGAACACCACAGAGTGTAGTCATAGGTTCCCGGTGGCTACAGTCAAGATAAAAAGGCCGGTTGGGAAACCCGAAGGTTTTGGAAACGGTCTGGACCGCCGCTCGAGTACCCATTTCGGGACAGCCTTCAGATATTTTCCTGTTCAGGTATTTCCACCCGCCGGTTGGCAGGCTACGCTAAGAGAGTCTCCAAAAACCATCGGTGGGAAGCCGCTGGTCTGGTCGGAGAACCCCACCCGCCGGATGATTTGAACTGTATCTACCCGGCCAGGCCCCTCCAACTTGAAGGGGCAAAATCAGCTCGCCCCCGCGTGTGGGAATTCCGGTGGATCCAGCCCCTTATGGAGGGCGAACAGCGGATGCCCTAGCAGAACCTGCTCCAACGGCCTAGTTCGCCGATCGGAAGGGGGTAGCTTCCTAGTTTGACTGTATCTCCCCGGCCCGGCATCTACCAGTGGGAGGGACTAAGAATGGGATCGAATACCACAGGATGGTGGTCATCGTTCCGGGGGGATACAGTCAGGCTAGTGGAATCCCTCCCGGTTGGAATTTAAAGGAGAGAGGGGATGCCGTCGTCGTCCTCTCAACGATCCCGCCCCGCTCTGGTCACTCCTCCGCCGCCGGTCCGGTGGCGGGTCTGGTATTTGGCCGATCAGCCGGGGTGGGCCATTGGCTGGTTGTTGGTGCTGGCTGTGGTCTGGGCCTTGGTCGTGTGGGTTACCGGCCGGGGATATTTGGGTTGGTTGGCCGTCGGCGTGCTGGTGGTGGGCAGTTGGCGCCTGTGGACACCGGTCCGGTATGAACTCAGCCCCGAAGGCATCCAGCAGGCCATTTGGGGGTTCCGGTGGACCATTGCCTGGAAGGCCATTGGCCGATATGAACCGACGGATTCAGGCGTTTGGCTCTTTCCCCACAGTCCCACCCCGTCCGGCAAGCAGGCCAGAGGAATGTATTTGCCCTGGGCGGAGTACCGCCAGCAGGTGCTCAGCCATCTTCAATATCATTTAGGACCCGGTCCGGAAAAGACCGAGGGGACGTAAAAATTCCCGCCCGGCAATTTTCCTCGGCTGTTGGTCCTATCCCTTCTTTTCTCGGGCAACAAGGCAGAAAAATCATCTCAGAGGCGGTCCCGAAATTGGGCACCCAGCGGCGGCCCCGCTGCTTTCCAAACCGTTCTGACGAACCTAGATGCCGTTTTCTCAGAAGAGGCCGGTCCCGAAATTGTCTCCCGGAGGCCTCAGCCGATCCTTCCTCTCCATCCCTGGTTACCAAAAGTCCTGTTTGAGTGGAGTTTTTCGGAAGGGGGCAGGGAGAAAGAGGACCTTTTCTTCCTTCTCCTGGCTAAAAAGCGGAATTTCGGGACAGCCTCTTAGGGCTGTTGGGAGGTGGGATCTGGGTATCGGAAGGTTTTGCCCTCGAAGTTGCGGAAGACCAGATCGTTGCCGTCTCGGCCGACGAAATATTCCGGCTGCAAGGGGACTTTGCCGCCGCCGCCTGGCAAGTCGATCACATAATGGGGCACGGCATAGCCGCTGGTGTATCCCCGGAGTCCCTGAATGATTTCGATCCCCTTGGCCACCGGCGTGCGGAAGTGGGCCGACCCGTAAATCGGATCGCATTGGAACAAATAATACGGCCGGACCCGCATCTGCAACAGCCGATGCACCAGTTCCTTCATCGTCTCGACCGAATCGTTGATCCCTTTCAACAGGACGGTTTGGGAGCCCAGGGGGATACCGGCGTCGGCCAACCGGGTGCAGGCCTGGTAGGCTTCCGGCGTGCATTCTTCCGGATGCTGGAAATGCAGACTGATCCACAACGGGTGGTGTTTGCGGAGCATTCGGCACAAAGCGGGCGTAATCCGCTGGGGCAACACCGCAGGCACCTTCGTACCTAGGCGAACAATTTCTACATGGGGGATGGCTCGGAGGGCCGAAAGGATCTGGTCCAATCGCTCATCGCTCAGGGTGAGTGGATCGCCGCCGGAGACCAGCACATCCCGCACGGTGGGCGTTCGACGGATGTAGTCCAGCGCAGCTTCCAGCCGGGCCGGCGTGGCCGCCATCTCCCCATGCCCCACCAGCCGCGATCGGGTGCAATACCGGCAGTAGGTCGAACAAAAATCATGCGCCAACAGCAACACCCGATCCGGATAGCGATGGACCAGGCCGGGCACCGGGCTATGATTGTCTTCGCCCAGGGGATCGGCGGCTTCACCCGGAGAATGGATAAACTCCGCAGGCCGGGGCACCACCATCCGCCGCAGGGGGTGATCCGGATTGTCCGGATCCAGCAGACTCGCATAGTAGGGGGTAATGGCCACCGGGAGTTGCAACCCCCCTTGCTCCATGGCCTCCCGCTCTTCTTCCGAAAGCCGAAGAATCCGCTCCAGTTGATTTAGGCTTCGGAAACGGTTTTGGAGTTGCCAATGCCAGTCATTCCAGAGTTTGTCCGGCACATGGGCAAAGAAGGTTTTGCGGAAGGCTTGGGTTCGGAGATTCGGCCCCCAGGGGGCTTTCGGCGGAGGGCCGCCTCTTGCCCGCTGCGAATCGGAAGAGGAGGAACCCTTTCGTTTTCCCCGGGGCCGAAGCCGATAGCTCGACTCCGAACTGCCTCCATAAGAAGCTCCCGGGGAAGCAGGAAAGATGACAGGAAGAAGCGGCTGGGCAAAAGGACCGGGAGGCTCCTCGTCCAGCCCCAATTCAAAAGAGGATTCGACAGACTCCGTGGTACTACTCATCGTGGACTCCTCCTAAGAAGAAAAAAGGTGCCGGATTCCAAGAGCGCAAAAGCCCACCTGCCCTGTCAGGCGGCTTCTGCGGGTAAACGCCGAGAACCTTGCAGACCGGCCACCAGGTTCCCGCAGCGCTGTTCCGACACAGAGCAACCAGCCGGTTATCGTAGCCCCAACCAAAGATTGTCTTCTCTGCACACGTTTCTTCAGCCATAAGCGGTCCGGTCGTTTCCCAATTCCGACCAGACTCCTTCGATAGGTGCGCACGCTTTAGAAAGATCCCCTTTGAGTTTTAGAGCTGCCCCAGGAGTTGGTCATCCTCCCGGCCGCATGCCAATTCCCTGAGTTCCTTCTCTTTCCTATCATCGGTCATTTGTGCTTATTGTAGTAATCTTCGCAAAAAGGTTAAGAGGGATTTCGAAAATTTTTAAAAAGTTTTACATTTCTTGAAGCACACCAAGCCGAAGGGAATCTCCTCCCGGCAAAAGCAGGGATCCGACGGCCTCAACCCCGGGGAACATTTTAGCGGCGGCCCCTTGCCTTACCTCATGGCAGCATCCCCCACAATCCGGTATCCAATCATAAACCGCCGGGTATATCACAGCCGAAAGCACCTGCTGTTTTGCCGTCAGAGGAAGGCCGGAGGCTAACTCCAACACAAGTGGGAATGACACCTAAGACTCCAAGAAACCAGAACGCCCCGCCATTTCCCCGGAAATGTTGTACCGTTTTAACCGAATGGAGCAACCCGTCTCTCCCTTGGCCCTCTAGAGGCCGGTTGAGCGAAGCAAAGCCGGCTGAAGAGTGTCATTCCCGCGAAAGCGGGAATCCAGAAAGTATCTCCGAGTTCCCACGGGCCTAGCAGGAACACCTTAGCAGGCCCACAGCAGTCTGGATTCCTGCTTGCGCAGGAATGACACATTGCACCCCACCATTCGGCTAAAATGTTACCTAAATTTCTTTCCAAACGCCGGGTACCGGCACTGGGTATCGGCCATGAGCGTCGGCCTGCACCGGAGCCGGACTGTCGGCCGTCAAAGCCGCCACGTTCTGGCAGAACCGGAAGTCCGAGGCCATGGCTTCCTCCCAAGTGATAATTCGGCCCATGTGGACGGCGGCTCGGCCCATGATGGCCGCCAGATTGGCCAGAGCGGCCCGACGGGCTTCGTTGTACGGCTTGTCCTTCCGGATGGCCTCCAGCAGGTCGTCCCACTCGGCCTGCCAGGGATTGACTTTTTCCTGTTCCGGCCGCCAGGCAATCCGATTTTTATCGATCTGTTGGTCCTGGTAGATGTGCACGGTCGGGGCATGGACGTTGCCGGAAAACTGGGCCGCACATTTCGTCCCATGCACCCAGGTGGCAAACTCGTTAAAGCAGTTGGGCACATACCGGCCTTGGACAAACGCCTTGGCCCCGTTGGCAAAGGTGTATTCGATGGAGTAGTTGTCCAGGTTTTGGCTGGCGTCGTTGCTATCGGCGGTCCGCCCGCCCAAACCATGCGCCGCCACCGGGAACCCGTCCATGATCCAGCAGCATTCGTCGATCTGGTGGATCATCAGTTCGATAAACAGGCCCGAGGAGGCCCACAGGAAACAAGCAGGCCGGCGCAACTGCCAGAGGAGTTCCTTTTCCCCCTTGGGAAACGGTCCCATCCGTCCGCCGCCGTCCATCCGATAGGCCCGGATCATCAGCACATCGCCCAGGGCGCCTTGGCGGATTTTTTCGATCAAGGCCTGTCGGGCCGACGAATGCCGACACATCAGCCCCGCCGCTATTTTCAGATTCTTCTTCTCCGCCGCTTCGCCGGCCCGGATGATCTGCTTAATGCCGCCCGGATCCGCCGCAAAACTCTTCTCCATAAAGACATTCACCCCCTTCTGGACCGCATATTCCAGATGGGTGGCCCGGAAAGCCGCATGAGTGGTCAATAGCGCCACATCCCCCGGCCGAAGACAATCGATCGCCTTTTGGTAAGCGTCGAATCCGATAAAACGCCGTTCCGGCGGCACATCGATCTTCTCGCCAAATTGCTCGCTCAGGGCCTTGTAAGAACGGGCAAGACGATCCTCAAAAATGTCGGCCATGGCCACCAGTTTGCACGGCCCGTTCGGCGAAGACAACGCATTACCCACAGCGCCGCTTCCCCGATTGCCTGAACCGATCAAGGCCAATCGGATGGTGTTGTCCTCCCCGGCATGGACATAGGGAATGCTGACCCCAGCCAATGCGGAGGCCCCAGCCAACCGGCCAGCCCCCTGCAAAAAAGCCCGCCGAGAAAACCCCGTGGGTTCCCCGATTTGCCACTCGCATGCTGTTGCATCGCTTAACCCTTTCTAAAGCGGCCAAACATGTCCTCAGGAAAATCTTCCGAGTTTTCGCCCATTACCGGCTTTGAAAACTCCTCCTATTTTGCCAAACCCGCTTGCTTTCCGCCATCCCTTCCAAGACGCCCCCGGTTTTTTGCATCAGCCGAGACTTGGGGATTGCTTACCAGAATAAAGACCCCAGTATAAAGAAAAAGAAAAAGAGGAACCCTCCCCCCAACGGACCGAGTCCCAGGAACCACCCACTTCCTCGTTCCTTCCCACCCATACAGGTCCACCGTCTCCCCTCCCGGTAAAGGCGGACTGCCTTCCCGGTCGTCCATTACCCGGAGAAACTCCAGGGTACTCACAGTTCTGCCATTCGGAGCAAATGGGGCACCAGCAAATGGGGCAACAACCGGAGGGATCCGCGATTCTCCGGGCATATTTCTCTTCCGGCCACCGATCTTATGGCAAAACCGTCTGGAGCGTATAATGTACCCCCATCAGAATGTTGCCCCAATCATGCTGTGTGGGGTATTCTCCGGAGTTTTCCGGCAGCACCCGGGAGGTTTCTCCAAGGACCCAAGCCCCTTCCAGGGATGGGGTGCCGGGCCGTCGGAGGTCAAACCTGGAGGTTTTTGTTAGGACCCAAGCCCCTCCCAGAAAGCGGGTTTACCACGATGACCGTTTTTTCTGCTACCCTGTTGATGTTTCTGGTGTTGGACCCGATCGGGAATATTCCTATATTTTTGAGCATGTTGGGCGGATATCCGCCGGAGCGGGCACGTCGGATTTTGCTCCGGGAATTGCTCATCGCATTGGGGGTGCTGCTGGTGTTTTTAGCGGCAGGGCGATACTTGCTGGAACTACTCCGTATTTCTGAGCCTGCCCTGAGCATTGCCGGCGGGATCATCCTGTTTCTGATCGCCCTGAAAATGATCTTTGCCGATGTGCAGGAAATCTTCCGCCACAGCACCGACGGGGAGCCGTTCGTCGTGCCGTTGGCCGTGCCCTTAATTGCCGGGCCGTCGGCCATGGCCACCGTGCTATTGCTCATGGCCCGGGAACCAGGCCGATGGCTGGAATGGTTGGCTGCGGTCCTGGCCGCCTGGCTAGCCTCCGGCCTGATTCTGCTTTTGGCCAGCTTCTTTTCCCGCATCCTGGGCCGACGAGGCATCACCGCCCTGGAACGCCTGATGGGCATGTTGCTTACCACCGTGGCCGTCCAGATGTTCCTCCAGGGCCTCCAACAATTCTGGCACCAATTGGCAAGCTGAGCCAAGGGCATCTTTCTTCGGAAACCCCTTGGTACGATTTTGGGGAACCGGAGGCCTATTCGGAATCTCAAAGTCCCACCGAATCCCGCCCACCTGGACCCCCAAGGCCGAATCGGCCCCCCAGCGTCTAAGAAGCTGTTCCGGAATTCCATTTTGAGGCGGGATAGACGGCCATCTTGCGACCTTCCCCCTAGGAAAATCCCCAAAAATCGGACTTTGGTAAGGCAAAGCGTTTGGGAAATAACCCGGTGAGGACATCCGGAAGGCAATTTCGGGACCGCCTCTAACCGGTAGCCCAGCCCTGCTTGTCCCACGATTTTGCTCCATTTCCCTCCCTTGGGAGGAACGGGTGGGGTATGATGGAATAGGGCCAACGATAACAAAAGGTTGTAACATTTTCGCCGAAAGAAAAGACCCTTGGAGGGACTTGCTTCGGAGGTCCGATCCTTGGGAGGTATCTCCCTTGGATCACCGCTTTTGCTGGGATGCCATGCACGCCCCTCCATTCGGCTAACATGGTACAAGGTAAAGCATTTTTGGAGTTGGGAATCCGGTGAGGGCATCCCGGCGTAGCTCAACCGCATAGTTTTCTCCTCCACAACAGGGATTTTTCCCTCTAGAGGGGGGTTGCATTGGGTTGACATGCCTCAGCACCCATCGAAACAACGGATAGCCTCTGCCCGGCACTTCCTTGCCAAAAGGGGGGATTGGATGTTAAAGTCGGCTGTCTTCTTCACATTTGAATGGAATTGTTCCACCAGAAAAGAGGAAAGACAGGTGCGGAATTCATTTTTATGGGATTCCTTGAGGCCGGTGCTGGGGGCTACCGTGTGTTTTCTAGCTTGCCTATACGATTTATTTTTACTCACAATATCAGGGGGGACATGCCCCCACGTCTGGGCGATGGAAACCAACGGTGTCTCCGAATTCCCTTCCCAGGAAGCCGTCCCGGTCCAGGGGGGAGCCTCCCGACGCCCCAACCAACCGGTTACCTCTTCCGAATCGGCTTTTTCAGGTAACAGCAAAGAGGAGGCTGAAACTCCGGCTCCCTCCAAGGAGCGAACCGGCCCCTCCGAATCGGATTTCCGGAAGCAAGCCCGGCAATGGATTGGACAGTTGGACGCCGATAGCTATTTCCTCCGGCAACAGGCCCGGCAGCAGTTAGAAGAGTTGTTGGCCAAACCGGAGACGGCTTCCCCGGCCGCAGAGGAAATCCGGAGGTCTTTAGCCGACAGGAGCATTTCCTTGGAAGTCCGCCATGTACTGGAGAGGCTTCGTCGCCGGTTTCCGGAGGCCTTTGGCCAACAAGGCACAGGCCCAGAGGGTGTTTCCGGAAGCCAGCCTGGCCCCCCGAAGCCCGGCATCCAGCCCGAACCTCCCCCGCCAGTCCGGCCGACCCCACAGGAGATCGAAACCTTGGTCCGGCAATTGGAATCAGACTCTTATGCGGAGCGGCGATGGGCCGCCGATCAACTGAACCTTTATTTGGAAACCAGCCAGTGGGGGGGCGGCCATGGGGAAGAGGCCTCCTCTCCCGAGGACCGCCGCCCCAACACCACTTCCGAAGGAGGCCAACACCCCGAAGGCCGCCAGACCCAGGCACAGACCCAAAGCCCACAGCCGTCTCAGCCCCGGCAGCCGGAGGTTGTTCGGCTTCTCGGCCCCTCCGAGGCCGCTCGGGTGGAAGGCGGCTCATGTGCTGATAGGCAAGTAGCCGGTCTGATCCTCAAGGTGCTCCAGAGCCGGATGAGTCGGGGGGAGATCTCTGCGGATTTGGCCCGGTGGCTGGATCCGCTTTGGGAGCGGGCCTGGGGTGCCTGGTTGGCCAGTTCTCCCACTGGGGCCGAGCTGCCGCCGGCCCAACCGGAAGAGATTGACCGATGGGTGGACTGCCTGGCTCGTTCGGTTTCAGGGGGGGCTCCGGAGAGGGTGTTTTTGGTTCGGCAAGCGGAACGGCAACTACGGATTTTCCTGGCCCGAGACGATCAGGTTCCCAGGGTACAGGAGGCGATTGAGCGGCGATTGGCTTCTGGAGGGCTTTTGCCGGAGGCACAGGCCCGGCTGACGGAACTGGCTGAGTTGTGCCGACCGGCCATGGTGGCTGAATTCTGGCAGCAGGGCCAGCATCGCAGTATCCAGCACCTATTGGTGGGGGTGCCGAGCCAAGTGCCGGGTGCCCCTCGGCCCAGCCATTTCGACTATATCGACGATACCAAAGCCCACTGTGTGAGCGGGAGCAACCTGAGTCCTGGGGATTATCCGGTGGGAGTGGCCATTCCGCATCCCAATCAGGCGGATGCCTTTTTCCACCTGGTGAATCTTCCTACCCCACGCCGGCGCATGGCGTATGAGTATTTGGTGCGGCGGGATGGGCGCGTTCGGCTGGCTGAGATCACCCGCCGGACCGGACAATACTACCTCGCTCGTGGCCAGCCGCTGTCGGCCCGGGAAATCCTGGTTTTGGCCCAGTTGGACCCGAAAGAGGTCAGCCGATTCGCTTCCCAATGGCTGCGTCGCATGCCCGACGGAGCGATTGAGGAAGGAGAATGGGACTTTGTGGAGGGATGGACCACCGGGCAGCAACGGGGTTCCGAGCATCCGGCGGTCTTTGTGCCTTCGAGCCGACATGGACTTTTATGTATGATCCTTGCGGACCGGGGCACCCAAGAGGCGGCGCCGGGCCTGCTGGAGGCCTTGGCCAAAGACCATATCTTTCCGCCCAGCGAGCGAGGACGGTGTGCCTGGGGCTGGATTGCCGCTCTGGCCATCGCCGCCCGAGACCCCTGGCCTGAGGTGGACGAGTGGTTGGCCAGTGTCGTTCCGCGGACCGATCCGTTGTATATACAAAGTTCTTCCTTGATGGACAAAGGGGCACTGCCTGCGGAACCCCCCCAACTCGGGGCCACCGCGGCCGGCCTGCTCCTACGCCGAAACCGAATCCTGACAGAAAGAACAGAAAGATCGGACGGTTTGGATATCTCCGCTAAGTTGCTTCAGTCAACCCTGGGCTGGATTCCTTCCAAATACAAGCTCTTTGGTTTTCGGTTTTCCCATCCCACGGCGCCGGAAGAATTTCTCCGGTGGTGGAAAACCCGGCAGATTCTCCGGAACTCGGCTGGATGAGCCCGAACCCATTCCGCTTGGGTGATCGAAAGTGAGAACCGCATCCTTTTTGGGGGGCAGTTTCCTAACTCAAAATTTTCCAAAGAGTTAGGGCATTCCCCCAGGGGCGCGTACCTGAAAATGGCAAAGGTCGAGCTGGGCAGGCGTGTCTTCTCTCAGGCAGAGGAAAGCCGAGGTCCTTCGCTCGGCCCAGGTGGTGCTGGGATTAGAAGCTGGCGGCGTAGTCGTAGCTATCCATGCCCAGACGGAATTTGAGTTCTTCGAACTGCTGGGCATACCGATCGCTGGACGAATGGACATGTTCTGCTTCGGTGATGAAGCGGATGGTTTCGTCCCGGCGTACCCCGTGCTGCAGGAGAATCTCTTCGAACGGCGTGAGGTCTTCGCCGTAGATGATCAGCAGTTTGTGCTCGTCGAACTGCACTTCCAGCGGGATGGCCGGGTTCAGCACCGCCACGCCGGCACAGCCGTCGTTGAGCAAAAGGTCTTCGTAATCGTAAAAGATGCTCTTCAGCACGGGCAGGTCGATGTGTTCCCGGTAGAAGTCGGTATGGCGCTGGCGCTGTTGCTGATGGCTGCTTTCCAAGACCACATCGACCACCGGCCCGAGCGGATCGAGCAGATCCAGGAAGGTATCAAAGATTCGTTCACAGGAGACGGCGGCCATCAGGACCGGCACATCAATCCGGGCCTGCTCGTCCCGGTAGCGATCATGGCGGTACCCCTGGCAGGGGACCACTTGCAGATCATAGGACGGGCGCACGGCGTCGCTGAGCACAAACTCGCCGTACCGGGCGACCCGCATGTGGGCCTCGAGTTCCTCTTCGCTCAAATGTTCAAAGCTGCTTGTGCCTGGAGGCATGGTCCCCTCGCGAAGCATTCGGCGAAATAGTCTCTTGAGAAATCCCATCGACGCTTGTCTCACCCCGCAAAGGTGGGAGTCTGCCGGCTCCCAATCAACTGTAGGTTACCGCCCATCCGGGAAAGTCGCTTGCTAGGTCCTCGTCCTGCGCAATAGGCTCTCACCGGTCGGTAAAACTGATCCATCCCCTCCTTTCCCTACCACCGATTTTTTCGGACTCCCCTTATGCCTCTTCGCAACACCAAAGGACATCAACGGCGCCGCAAACTCGGCGGTTGACTCCCGGCGATTTGCGAAGATCAATAGGTTCGTCCCCGGCGGAGAAAAAATACGTAACAGTTTAGCCGAATGGAGGGGCACGCTTGTCGTGCCCGCCCAGGGGCGTTGCCAGGCGGATACCTCCAAGGGATCGGACCTCCGAAACAGGTCCCTCCAAGGGGATCTCCAATCGGCTGAACCGTGACAAAAATACCTGCCCTTAGGCCCTTTGCACTAAGGGCTCTGGAAAAACCTAGCATTTCCCATTACCCCAGAGAGCCATTTTTTGCGATTTTCTCTGGGCTTTTTTCCAGCGGAAAGTTCTATGGATGTCAGCCAACGGAAGTTTTCCTCCCACAGAATCCTTTTCCTCCAGATAGAGCAGGACAATTAGCTTAAAGAAACAGGCGGCAGAGCCCCTGCAGCGTCCCGCCTCGTTCTGAGGCCCACACGGTTTGCCAGCAAAGAGCCACGGGGTATATTGAAGAAAAACCTGACCGAATGGGTCTCGTTTGTCCGAAGGAAGTGTGGATGTCTGGGCGAACTGGCCAGAAGGTCCCTCTTTGTTGGGCTACGAGCAAGCAGCCGTCGGGGTTCACAGGAGCTAGTCCTGAGGATCGCCCTCCTTTGGGGGGGCGCCCGGTGGGAGGCACCCTTTGGAGGGTATGTCGGTTGCTCGGGGTGGTTGTATTGGGGGCTGGTCTGGGTTGTCAGGCCAAAAGTTCTCCTAAGCCATCCCCGCCCGGCCCATCCCCCCTAGACCAGCGAGAGTGCTGGTATCGTGTCTCCATCCTGGGAGCGAAAGTGGGCTATCAGCACACCCGAATCCAACCCGTGGAGCATGAGGGCCAACCGGCCATTCGGAGCGAAACGTACAGCCAACTCCGGGTGCATCGCAGCGGCACGCCCCTGCTGATGGAACTTCGCGTTTTCGATCTGGCCTGGCCCGACGGAACCCTGCTAGAATTAGGCACGCAGATGACCCAGGCCGGCAGCACCATCCGTACCGTAGGGCGGGTCCAAGGCGATCGATTGCTCTTGACCACTACCACCCAGGGCAAACCGCAGGAAACCGTGTTGCCTTGGAAACCGGAATACGGCGGATTTCATGCGGTGGAAGTGAGCCTGGCCCGGCAGCCCATGCAACCTGGCCAAACCCGCACTCTCCAGGCCTTGATTCCGGTGGTGCAGCAGGTGGCCACCATCCAGCTCCGGGCTACGGAGGAGGAAACCGTCCAGTTGCCGGGCGGTGAGTTTCGGCTTCTGCGGATCGAAGCGACCACCCACCTGCCGGGCGGCCAAACCTTCCGAGACATCTACTGGGTGGATGCGACCGGAATGCCGCTGAAAGTGCACAGCCAGGCCATGAATGCCGAGTTGGTGGCCACCAGCCAGCAGTTGGCCCAGGACCCGGCGGGCTGGGAAAAGTTGGACCTGGCCCTGGATCAGGCCATCCCGGTGCGGCCCCGATTGGTTCGGCCCCATCAGACGATTCGGGTTCGGTACCGGGTCCGCCTGGAACGGGGCAACCCGGCTCAGGTGTTTCCGCAGACTCCCTACCAGGAGGTTCGGCAGGTGGACGAGCATACAGCGGAGGTGGTGGTGTGGGCATCTCGGCCCACGCTCCCTCCGCCGAAAAACACCAAGTCCTACGACCCGCCCACCGCTTACGACAAACAGCCAAACAGTTTCATCCAATCGGATCATCCGCGGATTGTGGCCCTGGCCCAGGAGGCGGTAGGCCAAGAGAAGCGCCCCCGGGAACAAGCCCTCCAACTAGAACGTTTTGTACACGGGTATCTGAGAAGTAAAAATTTTTCTACTGCATTTGCTTCCGCTCTGGAGGTGCTGGAAACCCGAGAAGGCGATTGCACCGAACATGCTGTGCTGCTAGCCGCCCTGGCCAGGGCGCTGGGCATACCGGCTCGAGTGGCCATCGGCCTGGTCTATCACGAAGGCAAATTCTACTACCACATGTGGAACGAGCTTTACCTGCTGGACCGATGGATCGCCTTCGACGCCACGTTGGCCGAGGGCGGCATCGGCGGCGTCCATCTTCTGCTGGCCCATAGCCATCTGCACGGCGCCAGCGCTTTTTCGGCGTTTCTGCCCGTGCTCAACGTGCTGGGCCAAGGCCTGCGCATCGAACTGATCGACCAACAGTAAAGTCGGGGCCGGCGTGTCATTCCCACGAAAGTGGGAATCCAGAAAAAAGTCGAAGTCCAGGTGGCCTGCGTTCCCACTTACCCGCGAATAAACGGGAATAAACCTGGGTTCCTGCTTGCGCAGGCAGCGACAGCGGAGCAGATCGAAGGTATCTGGATTCCTGCTTCCGCAGGAATGACACAAGCTTGCTCTCACCCGGCCTGCTGCGCAGGCCGTCCTCTCCCGCGGCGGGCAGAGGCGTGAACTCTGGGTTCCTGTTTGCGCAGCAGTGACAGAAAGAGGCGGGAAGGGCAAGTTGGCAAGGATTCCACACCGGCCACTATCACTATTTGGGAAGGGTGCGGGCTACGGTGCGTTCTAGTCCTACGGTAAGCCCGGCCAAGAAGAAAAGCAGGGCCTGGTCGTGTGGCAGGTAGCTCATTTCGTGGAACACGGCCTGGGGCAGATAGCAGGCCAAGGCGGCCAGGAAGAAAAGCCCTTGTGCTTTGGCCCAAGGGGTTACCAGTGGTTGACGCAGGAGTTGCCAGCCGGCCCTGGCCCATGCCGCCAAAAGTCCCAGGAACATGGCCAGACCCAGCAGGCCGGTTTCCGTCAGCAGGCTCAGAAACGTGTTATGATGGACATATCCCCGGATGGTTTCCAGCGGTAGATCGGTCTGCCGGTCGGCAAGATACGGCAGCTTGGCCTCCGGGAATCGGCCAAAGCCAAAACCCCATACGGGCCGATCCAAAAACATCTTCCACGAGACATAGGCAAAGGCGCCCCGCATATGGACGCTTTGGGCGGTTTCGGCGGCCGAGCCTTCCCGTTGGAACGCAATGAGCCGATCCAGATTCCCCAAGGCGGCCACAGCCCCGATACAGACCACGGCGGCCAAAGCCACGATGCGCACTCGGCCCTGCAAGCCCAGCCCGATCAGCACTAGGCCGGCCAGTGCAGCGCCCATCCACACGCTCCGGGTATAGCAGAACAGCAGGGCCGTTCCGAACGCAGGCAAAGCCGCTAAAAAGACCAGGCGGACCAAACGCCCCCGATGCCAGGCCCAGCATCCGGCCGCCAAGAGACAAATAGTTACATAGAAGCCGAAACTCACGGCATGGACCATCGGTCCCCTGGCCCGGCCAAAATGCAGTCCCACCTTGGGATCGGCGATATGCCGGGGCCAGACGGCCCACCATGGGCCGGTCTTTTCCAAAATCCCGGTTACCGCCAGATACAGGCCCAAAGCGGCCAGCACCGCCCCGATCCGCTGCACGACCCGATGTTCCATCGGCGATTGTCGGACGACCCAATAAAGGAAGCCAGGGATCAGGTATCCGGCGCCTAAGCGCCACAGGGGCGAACCTTCGGCCAGCTTTTCCGGCGGAAAACCGGTCAGGAGGAAACTGAGCGTCAGCACCGCCAGCAAGCCCCCCAGCCACCGGTCGGCCGGTCCGATGGGCTTCGGATCGGTTCGGCCCAGGCGTTTTTGGATGGCATAGGCAGCCAGCAGCCCGATCAGCAGCAGCCGATCCAGCGTCAGCGGCACCGGGCCCAGCTCCATCTTCCAAAACGGAGCCCCCAGACAGGCTCCGGTGATCACCACGGCCAAAGCGCCCAGCACCAGGTCGCCTTGCAGGCACCAGACAAGCCCCCACACGAGGGCCGCCGCTACGGCTATCCCAACAAGGAATTCCATGAGCGAAGGATGGTTCGGCTAGGAAAAATGTGGATCAATCGGCCGGTCCCCTGCCGCCCGTCAGTGGGCCGGTATGTTCGAAGGGTGATCTTCCCCGTAACACTTTAGCCGAATGGAAAGGCCCATGTGTCATTCCTGCGTAAGCAGGAATCCAGGCTCCTTGCGCCGCCAACTCCCCTTCACCCGGCCCACCTGTCGGTTGGCCCTCCTCTCCCGCAGAGGGGAGAGGCGGAAATGCTGGACTGCCGCTTGCGCGGCAGTGACACGCTGGGTTTCGCCTCCAGGGGAGAGACCGGTTGCTTCATTCGGCTAAGATGTTACCCCCTTGTAAAGATAAGCTATTCTGAAAAGTTGGGCGAAAAGCCAGGACGTTCATCGCCTGCTGCCCGAAACCTGCCGGAAGTTTCCCGATGGACTTTTGCAACCCGAAGGCATCACCGGACAAACCGAATCTAGCGAAAAGAGCGATTTTTCCGAAAGAAAAAGATTTTCCTGAGAAGGATTTTCTGCGGCGGAGAATTGCGTTGGCCCAAGAATAACGGACATTTTCTGGGAGCATCCGTAAAAACGGGAACCGGCCGGCAGGACAGACCGGAGCCGCAAAAGCGATAAGCAGGGGAAAATATGCGACCCCGTGTGGATTGGGTAACCCGATGGGAGCAATTGGGCCAGTATGCCGGCCAGTGGAATCGGCTGGCCGGGGCGGTGCCGTTTCGACGCTGGGAGTGGCTGGCCGGTTGGTGGCGGCACTACGGCCAGCCGGCAGAGGGCCGTCGGCATTTGGCGGTGGCTGTGGTCCAAGATTCCTCCGGCCAGGTCATCGGTTTGGCTCCCTGGTATCTGCAGCAGTCGCTGCGGGAAGGCGGGGTCCTTCGTTGGCTAGGCGGCGATGAGGTCTGCTCGGATCATCTGAGTCTTTTATGTTTACCGGGCTGCCAAGAGCAGGTGGCGGAAACCTTGGCCGAATGCTTGACCCAGGCCGAAAATCCCGGCCGCACGGTGAGTCCAGAAAGGGTTAGCCCAGAAGGGGTTAGCCCAGAAGGTACTAACGCAGAAGGTTCGGCAAACGGTTCCTGCCAGGCGACGGAAGGTGTTGCGATGGCGAGCGGCCCGGCAAGGCCGATCCCTTGGGATTTGATCGAACTGGACTCCGTGGACCGAGGCGATCCGGCCGTTGCGGCATTGGCCGTAGCGATGCAGCGGCGGGGCTGTTGGATCGAACGGGCGCAGACGGGCCGATGCTGGGTGATTGAACTTCCAGACACATGGGAAGCATTTTTACAGGAGCTTTCCAAGACCCATCGGAACCGACTTCGGCGAGTGGATCGGCGTTTTTTCTCCACAGGCCAGGCAGTGCTCCATACAGTCGATAGGCCCGATCAACTGCCGCAGGCCATGGAGCTTTTAGTCCGGTTGCACAGGCAGCGGCGTCGGCAACTGGGGCAGCCCGACTGTTTTGTCTCCGCCCGCTTCGAGAGGTTCCATCGGGAAATAGCTCCCGAACTGCTGGCCGCCGGCTGTTTGGAGCTTCATTGGCTGGAGGTGGATGGAGAACCTGTAGCGGTGGAGTATCACTTGTTGGGCGAAAAGACCGTCTATGCGTATCAATCGGGGATTTCGCCCACTCAGGAGTGCCCTTCTCCGGGTGAATGGATCCATTTGGCTTTGGTCCGGCGGGCCATCCAGCTCGGATACCGATATTTTGATTTCCTGCGGGGGGACGAACCGTACAAGGCGCATTGGCGGGCCAGGCCCTGGCCCACAGAAACGGTTTGGATCGTGGGTTCCCATGCCGGAGCGGTTTGGCGGTACCGAGTCCGGCGCACGTTGAGGCGGCTGCGGGCGTGGGTGAAAAGCTGGTTGGCCTCTCCCGATGGATACATAAGTTCATGCTCCCAACCGTCGCCGGAACTGCCTCCGGAATTCTCCTCGGAAACGTCCCAGGAACTACCTTTGGAAACGTGCCAGGACCACTCACCGGAACCGCCGCCGGAACAGCCCCAGAGACCTGCTTGCCACGAAGCGGTCCTTTCCGGAGCAGAAGACCGGCCAGGAGATGTACAACGATGAATGGATGGAAGCGGTGGCTTCTGCCGATCTATTACTACGGCAGTTGGCCGATGCGGATCGGCTACGGACGCTTTCTAGCACGCCGGGGCCGATGCCCGATTGCCGTCGTGGTGTTCCATCGGGTGGCCGACGATGGGGCCACCGCGTGGACCTGCCCGACCGAGGTCTTTTGCCGGCAGATTCGGTGGCTTCGGCGGCACTTTGAGCTGATCAGCCTAGCCGAGGTGCAGCGTCGGCTCCGCTGCAAGCAGAGCTCCCATCCGGCCGTCCATATTACCTTCGACGACGGGTATGCTGACAACGCCCGGTTTGCCCTGCCCTGGCTGCTGGAGCAGAAGATTCCGGTAACCTATTTTGTCAGCGTGGAGCAGACGGCAACGGGCCGACCATTTTCGCATGATCTGGCCGCCGGATATTCCTTTGCGCCCCATCGGCCGGCAGAGCTTCGCCAACTGGCCAACGCCGGGCTGGAAATCGGCTGCCATTCGTACAGCCACCGGAATTTGGGTCCGGTGGAGGACCCCGCCCTATTGGAAAAAGAAATTCTGCAGGCCCGGCAGGCGTTGGAAGCCATGGTGGATCGGCCGGTCCGGTATTTCGCCTTTCCGTTTGGGCAATTGGAAAATCTCAGTCGCACGGCTTTTCAGTGGGTGCATTGGGCGGGCTACGAGGCGGCCTGCTCCGCCTACGGCGTCTATAACCTGCCGGGCCGAGAGTGCTTCCATATCCGAAGAATCCCGGCCGACAGTTGTCTTCTCCGCCTGAAAAACCATGTGTTTTTTGATCCTCGGAAGTTTTTCGATCCCTTGGCCGACTGGATGGTCCGGCCATTAGCCCAACCGGCCCCCCCGAACTGGTAAGAGGATAAGATTCCGATGTCCGGCAAAGTGCCCGAACTTAGCCAGGCCTGCTGGGGCGTGCCGGCCGAGGATTTGCTGGCCGCCACACCCCAGCCGGTATGCACCGATACGGGGGCGCACCCGTTTGCCCGGCCGGAACGGAAAGAGCCGGTTCCGACTCGGATGGCCTTTGCGCCGGATAGTGCGGCCTATGGGGTGGCGGCTGTGTTGGTGTTGGCGGGGCTGCAGCGGCTGATCGGTTTTGTTCGGGCGGTTTGGTTCTGCCGACATCTGACGCCGGAGGAGTTGGGCAAGTGGGAAGTTTTGTTCAGCTTCCTGAATCTGGCCGCTCCCCTGGTGATCTTCTCGTTGCCCGGCACGTTCGGCCGATATGCGGAAAGGTACCGTCGGCAAGGCCAACTGCGAAGTTTTCTTCGGCAGACGGCTTGGGTCTGTGCGGGACTGACGGCCGCAGCCGTGTTGGCCATCGGGGGGGCACAACCGTGGCTGGAACTGTTGCTTTTCGGCAGCCCCGGCAACGAACCCCTTCTGCGCATCCTCCCCTGGACCTTGGCCAGCGTCATCTGCCTGAATTATCTGACGGAACTTTTCACCGCGCTGCGGAGCGTGCGGATTTCGTCGATGCTTTTCTTTCTCAGTAGTGTGCTGTTTGCCGGGCTCGGAGTGGGCTTTTTGGTCTTCTGGCGAAACGACGCCGTCAGCGTAACGGCAGCCTATGGACTTTCCAATCTGGCGGCCGCAGCCGTTGCCGGCCTGATCCTCCGGCGCCATTACTGCTTGCTTCCGCCGGAACGCCACGCTTTGGATCAGGGCGAACTTTGGCGCCGTCTGGCGCCGTTTGCCCTGAGCGTATGGATCATCAACTTGGCCACCAATCTGTTCAGCGTGGCGGACCGATATGTCATTGTGCATCTGGCCCCGGGCGGGCCGGACGCCGCTTTGGAGCTGGTCGGCCAATATCATTCCAGTCGGCTCCTACCGCTGCTGGTGCTTTCGGTCATCCAGATGCTCGCAGCGATGATCCTGCCTTATATGAGCGCCGAGTGGGAAGCCGGACGAACAGACCGGGCTGGCCTGCAAATGCGTCTGGCCTTAAAACTGTTGGCCTTCGGCATGACCGGCCTCAGCGCCCTGGCCCTGGTGGCCGCTCCGCTGCTATTCCAAACCGCCTTGGCCGGCAAGTTCCAAGCAGGCCAACAGGTGCTGCCCGGAACCTTGATCTATTGCATCTGGTTCGGACTGGCTCTGGCGGCGCAAAATTATCTGTGGTGTGCCGAAAAGGCGTACCTGGCAACCGGAGGGTTAATGGTCGGCCTGGTGAGCAATGTGGTGCTGAACTGCTGGTTGTTGCCCCGATGGGGGTTGCACGGGGTGGTGCTGGCCGCGGCGGTTTCTCATCTGGCAGCCCTGGCTGTGATGCTCGCACTGGCCTGCCGTGTGGGCTTCCAAGCCGATAAGGCCCTTTTGCCGATCCTTCTTTTGCCGGCCAGTTTGATCTTGGGACCGGTCTGGGCCTTGGCCGGGGTGGTGGGGGTGGGAATCCTGGCTTGGATGGGATGCCGCCTGCTCAGCCCAGAAGAAAAACAACTGCTCCAGCAGGGGCTTCTGAGCGGCAAGAGGGGTTTGCGTTGGCTGGTTGGGCCGCCTGGCATGCCGGAGGACCTGCCATGAGACGCTTGTTTTGCCGACGTCGGCTTGTGCCGTTGGAAGATCGAGGCCCGCTGCGGGTGCTGTTTGTCATTACCTGTATGCCGGTCGGCGGAGCGGAAACGCTCCTGGTGGAACTGGTCCGTCGGATGGATCGCCGCCGATTCCGTCCCGAACTCTGCTGCCTCAAATACCTGGGACCGTTGGGCCAAGTGCTCGCACAGGAAATCCCTACGTTTACCGGTCTTTTGGCGCATAAATACGATCTGCGGGTTCTGCCCCGGTTGTGCCATCTGATGCGGCGTCGGCAGGTGGATGCCGTGGTCACGGTGGGCACCGGCGGGGATAAGATGTTTTGGGGCCGATTGGCCGCCTGGTTGGCCGGCGTGCCGGTCATCTGCTCCGCCCTGCATTCCACGGGCTTGCCGGATCGGGTGGAATGGCTCAATCGGCAATTGGCGCCGCTGACCGACGGTTTTATTGCGGTGGCCCGCTCGCATGGCCAATACCTGGCCGAACACGAAGGCTGCCCGCCCGACCGAATCTATGTGATCCCCAACGGGGTGGATACGGACCGGTTTCGGCCGATGCCCAAAGACCCTGCCCTGGCCCAAGAATTGGGCCTGCCCAGCGGAGCGCCGGTGGTGGGCATCGTGGCGGCCCTTCGACCAGAAAAAAACCATGAATTGTTTTTGGCCGCAGCACGCCGGGTCAACCAGCACCGGCCGGAAACCATGTTTTTGGTGGTCGGGGACGGACAGCGGCGGGCCTACCTGGAACAATGGGCCGTCGATCTGGGCCTGGCCGACCGGGTCCTGTTCACCGGCAATCGGTCCGACGTGCCGGAACTGCTCAGCCTGCTGGATGTGTTTGTCTTGAGCTCCCACATGGAGGCCAATCCTCTGAGCATTTTGGAGGCGATGGCCTCGGGCAAACCGGCAGTAGCCACCCGAGTCGGCAGCATTCCGGAAAACCTAGAGGATGGAAAGACCGGTTTTTTGGTGCCGCCGGGCGATGCGGAGGCCTTGGCCGATCGGGTCCTTTGGCTGCTGGACCATCCGGCCGAAGCCGCCCAGATGGGCCGATTGGCCCGGCACCATGTGCTCCACCATGCCTCCATCCACCAGACTGTGGCGGGCTACGAAACCCTGCTGGAATTTCTGTACCGGCAAAAAGTACGTCCCCGCTCCAGGAGGAGATCCAAACCCACCGCCTCTCTGCTTCCTTGCAGGCCGCTTGCCCGATAAGAAGGATTTGCATACCATTTCCGTGAAACGCCTCTCCCGCGGTGGGGATAGGGGACTAGTGTGCCTATGCCCTGGCCGTCCAGAGGCCTGCCAACCGACAGGCTGGCCGGGTGAAGGGGGCCCCAGGAGGTGTCATTCCTGCGGAAGCAGGAATCCAGTCCGCCTCTCCCCTTTGCGGGAGAGGCCGGCTGAGCCGAAGGCTCAGCCGGGTGAGGGGGAGAAAGAAACCAAGGGGGGAACCTGCTTATCGGGTCCGCTTGGAGGGGCGCAGTTGTGGCATCCGTTTGGTGGGCACAACGTGCGTGCCTCTCCATTGGGCCGCCCCCCGGTTTGGCCTCCGGCCAAACCACCCTCTCCCGCGGTGGGGAGAAGGGACTAGTGTGCCTATCCCCTGGCCGTCTAGAGGCCTGCCAGGCCGGAGGCAACGCCGAAGGCCAAGCCGGGTGTGAGGGAATTGCCCCGGGAGGCGGACATCCGGTTCGCATCGCCGGGAGCCAGTTTTTTCAACGCCTTTCTTTCTTGGAGTCGTTGGCCTATCTTAGAGTCGTTGGCCCATCTTGGAGTCTGTGGCGATGGAGTGGTTGCAGGAGCAGCCGGTGGTATTGCAGGCCCTGGTGGCCACGTTGTTTACCTGGGGAGTTACGGCGGCGGGGGCCGCTCTGGTCTTTTTCACCCGGCGGTTTGACCAGAAGTTGATGGACGGCATGTTGGGCATGGCCGCCGGGGTGATGATAGCGGCCAGTTACTGGTCGTTGTTGGCCCCGGCTATTGAGATGTCGGAAGGGGATTGGCGTCCGGCCACGATCGGCTTTTTGCTGGGCGGGTTTTTCCTGTACGGCATCGACAAGATTTTACCTCACCTGCATTTAGGTAAAGAAACCGCCGAAGCCGAGGGGCTGCCCACCCATTGGAAGCGGGCCGTGCTGCTGGTCCTGGCCATCACCTTGCACAATATCCCCGAAGGGTTGGCCGTGGGGGTGGCGTTTGGGGCGGTAGGGCAAGCGGTGGATGCGGAGACGGCCCGCCGCCTTTTGGCAGCGGCCGTGGCCTTGGCCATCGGGATTGGGCTACAAAACTTTCCGGAAGGACTGGCGGTGGCCATGCCGCTGCGCCGGGAAGGGATGGGTCGGCTGAAGGCATTTTGGTACGGGCAACTGTCCGGCGTGGTGGAACCCCTGGCAGGGATGTTAGGCGCCTGGGCAGTGATGACGATGGCCCCGATCCTACCTTACGCCTTGGCCTTTGCCGCCGGCGCCATGCTGTTTGTCGTGGTCGAGGAACTGATTCCGGAGTCGCAGCGGAACGGCTACAGCGACTTTGCCACCGGCGGGGCACTACTGGGCTTTACCGTCATGATGGTCTTGGACGTGGCCCTTGGATGAACAGAAGTCCAAGTAAACGCTGTACTTATGCCCACTGGAGGGGCGCGCTCGTCGTGCCCGCCGCCAATTCCTCTCTCTCCAGCGCAGGAGAGGGTTAGGGTGAGGGGGGCCGGGATCGGGTGTCATTCCTGCGTAAGCAGGAATCCAGCCCCCTTGTACCGCCGAAATCTCCCTCACCCGGCTTCGGCTTCGCCTGGAGCCGGCCTCTCCCGCCAGGGGAGAGGCAAACAGGCGGACCGGACAAGCAAGTTTCTCCAAGGGGCCAACCCGGCTTGGCTGGTTCAGCGGGCTTGCGACGGCCGTCGGCAGTTATTCCCCCACGCCCACCGACATGGGCCGACCGTTGTGTTTAGGTCCCAGACGCAAAAGCAGTGGGATGGCCCGTTCGGCCCATTCCTGCGGCGAGGGATAGGAAGCCGCCTCCGGCCCAAAGCACGACTCCAGCATCTGGGTATGGATGATGCCCGGATTCAGGGGCACAGCGGCCATACCAGCAGGCAATTCCTGGGCTAATGCCTGGGTCAGTCCTTCGATCGCCCATTTGGTCGCACAATAGGGGGCCACTTCCGGCGAGGTGGATCGGCCCCAACCGGAACTGATATTCACGATCACCCCTTGCCGACGGGCTACCATGCTGGGCAAAAAATGCCGAAGCACATAATAGACGCCTTTAATGTTGACGTCGATGACGGCCTCGAACTCTTCGGGCAGCACCTGCCATAACGGAGCGTTCCGGTTGATCAGGGCCGCATTGTTGATGAGTAAATCCACCGCCGGGTCGTCCTCCAGCACCGCCTTGGCCCACCGGGCCACCTGATTTTCCTGGGCCACATCGACCACGTCAAACCGATGGGGCCGGCCGAACTGCCGCCGAAGCTCTTCTACTGCCTGGACCGACCGGGCGCAACCAGCCACCACATGCCCCCGGGCCGCAAACCCTTCGACCAGCGCCCGGCCCAAACCTCGACTTACCCCGGTAATGACAATCCGCTTCCGTTTGTCCTTCGCCATTGGTGAGAAAAATCCCTTCATAAGAAAAGTCGAAACGAACGAGCTGACCATTTTGACGGTATCTACCCGGCCAAGGCCCTACGACTTGTAGGGGCTTGGCCGGGTGGAGCCAGTCAAACTAAAAAGTTACGCAAATTGGAGAGACACTAACCTCCCTGGTTTTCCGCCCTACGTTTCTTCCCTTGCTTTTGCGAGGAGAGGAATAGGTGGTCTATGGGCTTGGGTTCCTCCTATACACGGCGGCCTCGGTGATTACTTTATCCATAGGAATATCGGTGGCCAGCATCGGCACTTCGGGCAGGATTTGGCACTGGTAGGCTAGACCCACCAGCACGGTTTCCGGCCGGGCCTGGGCCAGCAGGCGATCGTAGTAGCCCCGGCCATGCCCGAGCCGTGCGCATCGAGGATCAAACGCCACCCCCGGCACGACCACCAAATCCACCTGGTGAATCGTAGCCTGCCGCTCCGGTAACTGCCGAAGCGGCCGCCGGGGTTCCAAAATGCCGAATACTCCGGGCTGTAGCTCCGCCATTGCCTGAAGCCAAAATAGCCGCAAATCTTCCCCCTCGCAATAGGGCACAAGGAGTTGGCGGTCCGGCAGTAGCCGACCGGTACTTTGGCCGGGAGCGGTTTTGTCCAGGTTGTCCGGGGGTGGGGTGCCGACGGGCGGGAGGTTTTGGTTGCCCGGCTGGATATTTTGGACACCGAAGCATTCGGACGGAGGCGATTGGTCCGGTTGGGGCTGCTCCTGGTTGAAGCTGTCCGTTTCGCCCAGCAGATAGCGCAAAAGCGGCTGGGTGCGGACCTCATCGCCGTAGTGGACATTAAAAAGCACGGTTCGGGCGGCCTGGAACTCCGGCAGGGCCAGAAGTTTCTGGCAGATGAGGAAGCTTAGGCGGTCTTTGTCCGGCTGTTGTGCCCGCCGGGCCAGCGCCTCCCGCCGCAGCTCCGCCTTCCGGCGCCGAATCTCTTCCACGGATTCCCACATGGTGCACATGTTCCAAAAGAAGTACCACGTTAGCCGAATGAAGGGGGCCGATGTGCCACTGCTGCGTAAGGATGTGTCATTCCTGTGGAAGCAGCAGTCCGGGTTTATTCCCCCACAAGGGGGAACCCCGGCAAGATGGAATTGTACTTTTTCCCTTCGGGACTACCGCTTTGGCGGGAATGTCTCCCCTCAGCCAGCTTCGGTTCGCTCCGCCAGCCTCTCCAGCAGCGGGCAGCAGCGAGTGGCTTTATTCGGCTACGAGGCTGTCCCGAAAATCTGTTTTTAGGCCGATGGACCAGCCCACCGGCAGCCCCCACCCTGCCAAAAGCCCTAATCCACGGGCATGTTGGGAAACCGAAAGGGTTTCCAACCAGGTCGGGAGCCGCCGGAGTGTCCATTTCGGGACAGCCTCTAAGATGTTGCCGACACCCTAGATATTCAGCCCCCGAATCCATGCTCCCTCGTCATCATTTTCAATGATGTTGCCTCTGTCCTTTTGCTGCAAGGAGGCCAACAGCCGAACAGCCTCTCCGGGGCTGTCCCGAAATGGGTAGCCGAGAGAAAGCACCGATCTCTTTTCAAACCGTTCTGATTACCCATTGGTCTTCCCAAAACCACGGGACGCCGACGTGGCCCAAAACCAGGGAGTTTGTGTTCCTATAATTGGCAAAGACCAATACATGCCGATGTGTTCGGATTTTGGGAGACCGGGGGCTGTCTGTTGGTGGCTCGTCTGGGCGAAAACGGAATTCCGGCACCGCCTCTCCGGGGCTGGACGGCGCATGGGAGGCGAGGCACAATAAGAGAGAGTAAGAGTAGGTTCTTTTTCTCGGAGGCGGCATGGGGGCCCCAGCGGGTTGGGTATGATTCCGCTTCGCAAACCCAAGAGACACCCACCTGGCGGACAACCAAGGAGTTTCGTGTCCCTTTCTATTTACGAAGATCCATAGGAGACGGGCCGTGCAGGCAGGTTGGGCGGCAATTTCGGCGTTGGCACGTAGGCTTCGCCGCATCGTTGGCCGGGACGGCCTCCTCAGGACTCCCAGCGAACTGGCCGTCTATGAATGCGATGGCTACACCCTGGAACGGTATCGGCCGGATTTGGTCGTCTTTCCCCGGAGCACGGCGGAAGTAGTGGAAATTGTTCGCCTATGCCGGCAGTATCGGGTCCCGGTTTTGGCCCGGGGAGCCGGCACCAGTTTGGCCGGCGGATGTACGCCGGTGGGCGGTGGGGTGCTAGTGTGTTTGACCCGCATGAACCGCATCCTGGAAATTGACCGGCGCAATCGGATGGCGGTGGTCGAACCCGGCGTGCTGAACGTCCAGTTGGCACGTGCCCTGGAAGGCACCGGCTTGCATTTTGCACCAGACCCGTCTAGTCAGACGGCCAGTACCCTAGGCGGCAACGTGGCCACCAACGCCGGTGGCCCCCATACCCTGAAATACGGCGTTACCGGCAATCATGTGCTGGGACTGGAGGTGGTCTTGGCCGACGGCTCGGTCCGGCAACTAGGACCGGCACTGGATGCGCCCGGCTACGATCTTTTGGGCCTGCTGGTCGGCAGCGAAGGGACGCTGGCCATCCTGACGAAGCTTTGGCTTCGGCTTACGCCCAACCCGCAGGATTACCGGACCCTGCGGGCCGTGTTTGCACGGATTGAAAACGCTTGCAACGCCATTAGCGACATCATCGGCCAGGGAATCATTCCGGCGGCCATGGAACTCATGGACCAGGGCATTTTGGCCGCCGTGGAAGAAGCCTACCATTTTGGATTTCCGCTGGATGCGGAGGCCGTGGTCATTATTGAGGTGGATGGATTATCAGCCGACCTGGACGACCAACTGGCCCGCATTGTCCAGATTTGCCAACGCTGGCAGGCCCGCCAGATTCTTCATGCGGCCAGCGCCGAAGAACGCACCTATCTATGGAAATGCCGCAAAATGGCCGTCGGGGCGGTGGGCCGACTCAGCCCCAGCTACTGCATTCAGGACGGTGTGGTGCCCCGCACGCAATTGCCCCGGATCATGCGCCGCATTGCCGAGATCGCCCGAGAATGCCGAATTCGGATTGTCAACGTAGCCCATGCCGGCGACGGCAATATCCATCCCATCCTGCTTTTTGATCAGGACAACCCGGAGGAAGTGCGACGGGTTTTGGCCGCCAGTTACCAGGTGCTCCAAGCCTGCCTCGATTGCGGCGGCAGCATCACGGCCGAACACGGCATAGGGATCGAAAAACTACCCCTTATGCCCAGGCAATTTCGGCCAGCGGATTTGGAGGTCATGTGGCGGGTCCGCCAAGCGCTGGACCCGGAAGGCTTATTGGCCCCCGGCAAAGTGCTGCCGAACAACATCTTTGTCCATCAACCAGGCCATGCCGCCTCGGGCCAACCTGGCCAAACCGACCTGGCCCCCTCGTCGCAAACGAGTCCCGATCAACCGGCCCGGCCCAGTCCGGCTCTTCCGGCCAACACCCCCCTGGGGCCCCCGAGCTGGCCCAGTCCGGACCAACCGACCCAGACTTCGGTTCAGGCCCATCCGCCGGCCGGGTCTGCCCTGGGGCAGCAGTTTTCCCTCTATCACCGGGGCGGAGCGCCGTAGCGCCGCCGGCATAACAGAGAGAGAAAAACGGATAAATGCTGAGAAGGGGTTTCCCAGGCCTTACTGCCGGGAACATGGGGTATTATCCCAAGCGGCAGCGGGAGACATGTTCCGATGGATCCGGAAGAGGCACTTCGGCGTCAGATCGAACGATACCGAGCGATGAGTGGCGAGCAGCGCCTTCGATTGGCTTTGCAGCTGCATGAGTTTGCCTGCCAGGTGGCCCGAGAAGGCATTCGGCATCAGTTTCCCCAGGCCACCCCGGAGGAAGTGGAAGAACATCTGCTCCGCCGCCTTCGGCTGGCCCATCAACTGCGCCGCCTGCCACCCGAAGGCCAACCCTCCGGAGAGCCGTAAAGGCTTCCGAGGTTACGTGGCCCGGATACTATGGACACTGTCTCTCCACCGGGGTCCATGGCCGCACTCTGTAGGGATAAAAATGTTTATCCATTCCAATTCGGGGGCGTCTGGCCGAGGGGATAGAGGCCACCTATGAACCCTTCTCGGGTTAGAGCAATGAAGTGGGAGTACTCCTGGGGCGGAACCCCAAAGGAGAATACGCCGTGCGGAGCCAAGCGGAATTTTTAATTGATCTGCTCACTCGGCTCAACCAAGCCGGGCTGGAGTATATGCTTACCGGTTCCCTGGCGAGCAACTATTGGGGGATTCCTCGGACCACGCATGATGTGGATGTGGTTTTGGCGTTGGAGCGGGAACAGGTGGACCGGGTGATCGAGGCTTTCCAATCTGGTTTTTTTATTCAACCGGAATCGGTGCGGAGTGCGTTTCGGCCGCCGTTCCATTTTAATGTGCTGGATGAGCTGTCGGCGATGAAAGCCGACTTTTGGCTCCTGCAAAACACCCCCTTTGACCAGACGGCATTTTCTCGCCGGGTGCCGGTCCGACTATTCGGCATTTCGGCATGGATGGCTAGTCCGGAGGACGTGATTTTACATAAACTGTATTGGAACCGATTGACTCCTTCGGATCGGCAACTGGAGGATGCCGCCGGTGTGTATGCCATACAAAGGGACCAGTTAGATTGTACGTATATTCATCAGTGGGCGGCCAATCTAAACGTCCAACAGGAATGGGAACAAATTGTCACAGGAAGACGACGCCCCAAACACTCATAACTCCCCAGGGGATTAAGGGGCGATTTCTCAACCCCGGCGGGTTTTCACGAAGCCTTGGTTTTTCAAAAGGAGGGACGGGTGATGAGGGCGTTGGGCTTCTGTTGGGTGTGGTTGGCCGTTTGGACGGCCAGTGCGAGGGCAGCGGAGGGGGGCAGCGAAGGGGGTCAACCGGCCCCTTCCCCCCAGGGGGAGCGAAAACATATCGATGTCTTCCAGGCGGGGCAGGACGGCTATTTTGCCTATCGAATCCCAGCCATCCAGACGGCTGCGGACGGCTCTCTGTTGGCCTTTGCCGAGGCCAGAAAACACAACCTGAGCGATCCCGGCGGCCGGGGGCAGGACATCGACCTGGTGCTCAAACGGAGTCAGGACGGCGGGCACACTTGGTCGGCCATGAAAGTGATCGAAGACCCCGGCGAGCTCTGGTCGGCGGCTAATCCGGCCACCCTCCTGGATCAAACTACCAAACGCCTCTGGGTCTTTTATCTCCGGTGCCGACCGGGGCGGGGCACCTACGAGGCCCGTCCGGGCACGGATGATGTGCTCCTGCTGGCACGCTTCAGCGACGATCACGGCCGAACATGGTCCGAACCGATGGATCTGACCGCCGTGGCCCGAGACATGAAAGACCCCCATTGGCGGATTACGGTCCCAGGGCCGGGCGGGGCGATTCAGGATCGGCAGGGGCGCCTTCTGGTGCCTTGTTGGAAATACGAAGGTTGGCAGAATTTTGTTCTCTATAGCGACGATCACGGACGCACGTGGCGCCGAAGCGAGTTCGTCCCCGGCGGCCAAGAGGGGAATGAAAACCAGTTGGTGGAACTCGGGGACGGCCGCCTGATGATGGACATTCGTCAATCTAAAGGCCCCCACCGCTGGCAAAGTGTCAGCCGAGACCACGGCCAAACCTGGTCCCCTCCCCAGCCCGGTCATCGGGTTACGCCGGTGGCCTGTGCGATCGAACGGCTTCCCCCCACGGCCAGCGGCGCGGAACGGGACCTTCTGCTCTGGACCGGCCCCAAAGGCCCAGGCCGGCATACCCTCATCCTCCAACTGAGCTCCGACGACGGCAAGACCTTTGGCCAGGAGCAGATTCTGGCTGCCGAGCCAGCCGCCTATTCCGATCTGACCGTGCTGCCGGACGGAAGTGTGGGCGTGCTTTGGGAACGGGATAACTACAAAAAGATCACCTTCACCCGCTTACCCGTCGAGATGTTTCGGCACGCTGCCTCGGCAGCCAAATAGCCCGAAGAAATTTGCCGGCCATGGTTCCCGGAGTGGCTTTTCCCAAAACCCGTTTTTCGCCGGATGTTGCTACCCACCGGCAGTCCCAGAGGGGCACAAACCCTACTCGGAACATTTGAACTTGACTGTATCCACCGGGAACAACGACCACCATCTGTGGTGTTCGATCCGATTTTTAGCCCCCTCCATCTGGGAGGGGGGCCGGGCGGGTAGATCCATTCAAATTAACCGAGTGCAGGACACCAACTGTGTCATTCCTACATACGCAAGAATCCAGGAGCCTTTGCAGCCGAAATCCCTCCTCACCCGGCCTGGCCTTCGGCACCCCGGCCTCTTGACAGCCGGGGGCAGGGGCGTAAATCTGGGGCCTGCTTTCGCGGCAGGGACAGGTAGGGGCGGCCTTGGGACGCCGGGGGAGAGGCGGGATGCTTCTTTCGGCTAAAATGTTACCCCTACTCCAACCGCAGTTGGATAAAACACAACGGTGGGAAAAAGGGATCGACGCTGCCCGGATCCCTAGTTGGGGATAGCCTTTTGTCTGGCGGTGATCATAATTCCAATTCCAGGTAATCTTCGGCCAGTTGGGTGGCCGGGAAAATCGCCTGGGCCGTGGGCAGATGCACCGGGTCTTTCTCCTCGGAAGCGGGGTTCAGATGCACCAGAACCAGTTGGCCTACATTGGCTAAGCGGGCCATCTGGGCAGCAGCCGAGGTGTAACTATGGCCCGTCTTTTCCGCCAGTTCGGCATACGCATCCGGAAAGTAACATTCGTGCAGCAATAGATCCACCCCCACCACATGCCGAAGATACGGGGCCTGCGGCCGGGCCACCGTATCGGTAACGTAGGCTAAACTCCCTGCCGGCCAATCCAACCGATATCCCACCGAGCCGCCCGGATGCTCCAGCGGAAAATGCCGAACCTGTCCACCGCCGGCAATCGGCATCTCCGAGCCTAGGGGTTGGAAGTCCATGCGGGGCCGTTTGGGGAAGATCGGCTCGGCAAAAAGGTATTCCTGAACGGCCAGCAAAGTTCGATGATCCCCATAGACGGTGATCCGCTTCAGGGGGTGGAAGTGCTCCATTTCCAGTAGATAGGTGAGGCCGACGATATGATCCAGGTGGGCGTGGGTGAGGAAGATGTCCAAATGTTCCGTTTGCAGGTATTTTCTGGCCCGATACAGGCCAGTGCCCGCATCCAGCAAAACCCCCACCTCCGGTACCATGAGGCAGGCCGTCTGACGAAGATCGTTCGGATGATAACCGCCGGCGCCCAAAACCACTAGCCGCATCGTGCCGCTTCCTCGCCAATGCACAAACCCAAGCTGCTTATTCCAGTTTGCAAAACCAAGGGGCACTCACAGGCCCGAACACCGGAAGGTTCTACCTCTGGTATTTGCGAATATCCAGAGCCTCCGTTTTCCCGCCCCCCAGAACAGAAGCAGTTCTATCCTACCCGGCCGGCAGCCGTTTGGGAACGCTCCGCGCAAGGGCGTGGCGGTAGATAGGACATATCCAGAAGTACAGGTCCATGGTGCCTACCAGAAAGCTATCTTCCGTTGGATAGCCAGCCGCCAAGCTTATATCGCTGGATTACCGGCCAGGGGGTTTGAGTAGCCGATCCAATTGGCGTTGGAGTTCGTCTTGCAAGAGGTTTTCGGCCGATTTTTGCAGGAATTGGGCGGCGTAGCGGCGCAAGGTAACCTGATCCAGTTGGGGCCGCTGCAGGGTTCCTTGGATGGGCACCCGAATGGTTTGTCCTTTCATGGCCGTGGCCAATCGGGGATTCATGGCCGTCCATTTGGGCAAAATCGGCATCTCCGCAGTCAGGGCCAAAGATTGGTCCAGACCCACATAGCCCTGGGTGCGAATGGTGACTTCCGGGAAGACCAGTTCCATGCCTTCGTGATAGACCCGGCCATTGGCCATGACGAACGGAATCACCGCCTCGTTTCTCAGCCGAGCGGTCGGTTCTTTCATGAGCAGGCTGGCCAATTCCTGCACCAACGGACTTGGTCCGATATGGATGCTGTGGATGAGGAGGCGTCCTTGGATTTGGCTGGCCGCCGGATTGGCCAAAGGCACTCGACAAAAATCCAGCATAAGCGAAACCCGGCCTTCCACCGTGGTTACCTCGGCCAAGACCGGAGCAATATACTGGAAGGCCGAAGCGCACATGGCCGGTGTGATTCGGATTTGCCGGGCGGCAGTGCCTTTTTCCAAAACCAGTTCCACCGGGCCCGGCGAAAGGCGCACGGCACCAGCGGCCTGGAGTTTGCCTTCGCTCAGGTCCATTTCCACCGGGGCAATCTGGAGCCACCCGCGGGACATTTGACCACGTAAAACTGCCGGTCCGCCTCGGAACCCGTAGGCGTCGATCTGCTGCCAGCCGATGGCCATGGAGGCTTCGGCCAAGCCCCAATCCAGCGGGCCTTGCCAGCGGAGCGGCTCTGCCCCCCGGCCTTGCAGCAGAATACCAGCGCCCAAATAACTGCGCAGCAGCGGTGCGAGTTTTTGCCAGTCATATTGGAGTTGGCCCGTCGCGCGGTAGATGGCGGCCGGAGTGGCACCGACCGGTTGGGCCGACCGGCTCCTCTGCGCGGTTCCCACGTATCCCAGACCATCCCCTTGCAGGTTGCAGGAGGTAAGTTCCAGAAGGCCGCTTTGATGATCGTAGCGGGCCTGGGCGGCCAGCCGGATTTCCGCCTGCTGCCAGGGACGGCTACCGGCAGAAGGCGTGTAGCTGAACTGCCGGATACTGATCTGGACCACGCCGCCGGTTCCTCCTGCCTGGCTTTGCACGTCTGCTTGGGCGGTGAAGGTGCCGCTTAGCCGCCCGCCGGTGGTGCTGGGCGGGGCTAGCCAACGCTGCAGTTGTTCTAATGTTCCCTGTGCGTGGAGTCGGCCTGCCAGTTTCATGCCAGAAGCAGGTCCGGCCAGTCCCATGCCGGAAGTAGAAGTAAGTTTGGCGGCATCGGCAGCTTTGGCTCCGGCGCTACTGCCAGCCGGGCTTGCCCATTGGAGCTCCGCATTCTCCGCTTCCAACACGAACGGATTGGCCTGCAAACGGGCCTGGGTCAACCGGACCCGTTGGGCCAACCAGTTCCATTGGCCGGTAAAGCTGAGGTCCACCCGAGGTTCAGTCACCTGGAGGCCAAAAGCAACCAGCGAAAACGGAGCGGCGGCCATCTGGGCCTGGTGCACCTGAAGCGTTTCCGGCCCTAGGTCCACCGAAGCAACCAGGGCGTAGACACCGCTCGGTTGCCAAGACTGAATGTCCACCCAGGGTTTCAGCCGAGCTACCCAATCAGCCAATTGGCCTTCCAGACGGAGCTGCAGCGGCCAACGGCTTTTCAAGCTGGGAGCAGCTACCGGTTCACGTAAACGAATTTCTCCCTGGTCCCGACCCCATTGGAAAGCCAGGGCGGCCGAGTCGATCCGGCTCAGGCGGTATTGCCCTAGCTTGGCCTGCGGCAACTTGGTGCCCATCGGCAAGGAAACCGTCGCAGCGGTCGGGCCGAAGCCGGACGAAGGGCGCTCTGCTCCGGTCGGCTGCGTGGCCGAACCAGACACACCGGCGAGCTTCCCGGCCACCAGCGCCCGGACACGGATATCGTCGGCAATTTGCACTGACCAGGCGGGGATCTCCACCCGGAGACGTTCCCCCTGCAGCATCAGGTCCGCCTCAAAACCGTCCTCGCCCTTTTGGGTCCAGGTCAAGGAAACGGTCGCATGGCCGGCCAACTTCGTATCGCCCAAATCCACCCAAGGGGCCAGTCGTCGGCTCAGACGATCCAGGTCCATCTGGGCGGACACGCTCAGTCCCCTTTGACTCCCGAAAGCGTCGATCCGCAAAAACTCCGAATCGCACCGGAGGGTTTCCAGGACCAGGCCTTCGGCACTTTGCCGGGCAGCCAGTTGGCACCGAAGCACTTCCGGCCACTCGATCGGTCGGCCCTGATGGAGGGCTTTCAGTTGGCTGGTGGCGAAGTGCGCTTGCCAGACGGTGGATTCGGGTCCCGGCTGGGAGGTAAACATCCATTCGGCCTGACCGCTGGTAACCTGAGTGCCTGGCTGGATGCGCAACGTCTGCGGCAGGAGGCTGGCCAGCCGGGCCAAATCCACTCGGCCGGACAGTTGGCAAGGGTGCTGCCGGAACGTAGCAAGCCACTGCTCGGGATCGGAGCCGATCGGCACTCGACCAGAGAGGCTCACTTGGCCGGCCTGGCAATGGAGTTGGAAATTAGTCCAGTCTAAATATTCATTTGTCCATATAACGCCGCCCCGAAGTTCCATCTGCTGTAGACGTAGTCCCTCCGATAGAAACCGCTCCCAGTGCATCCAGGCTTCCGGAGCGGTGATGTCGGCCTGCATGACCACCGCATCGGCAGGAAGCCCGTCGCCAGCCGGAGGGGCCGCCGGGGAAAGGGTAGGTGTGTCCTTTTTACCATCGGGGGTATTTTGAGCATGTAAGGAAGAACCAGCCTTTTGTCCATGGAAAGCGGGACGTTCCGGACCGGCTCCTTGGGATGTAGCGCTGCCCTCCGCACCGGACGGACCGGTTGTCCCGGCCGCAGAAGCCGACCGCCCAGCGCCGGAAAGAGCCGTCGGTGGGGTGGCCCGGCCCGAAGCCACCTGCCCCGCCCAACCGCCCCAGCCATAGGCAAACCACCCGCTGCCCCGGCCTTCCAAGTGGAGCAGGGGTTCCCATCGCATGAGGATGGCCTCGGCCAGGCCCAGAGGGACCTGCTTGCCACGGATAACAAAAAACCCGCCGCCGACATTCGGCCCGGCCGATGGGGCCACGGCTTCTGGAGGGACGCCGCCCCAGCATAGCTCGAATTGGAATTGTCCGGCTTCCTGACTGAAATCGGCAGCCGGTTGGGAAGCCCCGGTTCTGCCGGCTGGCGTCCCGGATGACCCTTGTTTGGAAGCGGGAGGCTCGGAATCTGGTTTGGAAGCAGGCGGCTCGGAAGAACTGGGAAGCACCTGCCCGGTGCAGACCAATTGCCACGGCTGAGTCGGCGCAGACGGAATCACCAGGCTCCCTTGGAGATTTTCCAATCGCCAGCGCCGGCCGGAGCGGTTGTCGCTTAGCAGCACTACAGCGTCGTTAGCCAGAAGCTCCATTTGGCCCCACGCAGCATTCGGCTCCGAGAGGGCCAAATACCGGGCCAGGGCATCTTCCCAGTTACTTCCGTCGGGCCGGAGCGCAATGTGTAGGGTGGCCTCTTGGAGGACCAATCGGCCCAACTCCTGCTGATTCCACAGGAGCTTCCATAGGGTTCGCTCCGTCTGGAGTTGGCCGATGCTGGCCAACGGCTCCCCCTGGGCGTCCTGCACCTCAATCCGGCGAAGGACAACAGGCGACAGCCACCCCAGACTGGCCCCCCCTACATGGATTTTCCCCTGAAAATCCGCCGCCGCATAACCGACGATCCAGTTCAAAAGGAAGCTATGGGCCACGATCGTCGGCAACAGCCAGAGCAAAATTCCCAAACCGATCAGCAGAGCGGCTCCCCACCGGAACCAGCGCCGCTTCCGCTCCGGCGGGGGCTTCGGCTTGCCAAACACCGCATCAAAAGGAATCCTGAGAGGGACTTTCTCGGCAGCGGTCGTCATCGGCAGAACCTTTCCAGAGTTTCCTTGCCCTCGGCGGGCGCTTAGTGTAGCGAACCGGGGCCTGGAAGTCGATTGCGTTTTGCCGGTAGCCTCTGCGTTTTGCCGGTCGCCTCCTACAGAGGGGGGCTAGATGGGGCTGAAGGTCCACCCGGAGCCCCACGGGAGGAGCCGGTGGATTTTGCTCCCCGGCTCGGAGGCCGCCTCTCCTGCCCGGACAATCCTACCCCGATTCGTGTGGGTGGCTACTATGGCCGATGGGCCGTTTGGGCTGTCGGTTGGGGCTGGGTGTCTTGCAGGCCCAAATGGCTATGAAGAGCTTCTATCTGCTGGTGCTGGATTTGATATTCCTGTTGAAGGTGTTGGGTTTGCCAACGGTAGTACTGATCGGCCAACTGGTGCTCTTGGCGTTGGAGTTGTTCTTCCCGGGCGGCCAGGCGGGCTGCCTGAGCATGGAGTTCTGCTTCCCGTTGGGCTGCCCACTGCTGGAGGCGTTGTTTGTCGGCCAAGAGCTTTTCTTGCAGTCGCGCCAATTCCTCCCGAATTGCCTCCAATTGCTGTTTTTGTTGCACGAGGTCCTCTTGGGCCAGGCGGTAACTTTCGGCCAATTGCCGGCGCAGTTCACTGAGCGACTGACTCAACACGGCCGGCGGCACCATGCCGGACAGCCGAATGTACAACTCCTCCGTCGCCAGCCGAATCTGAAGACTCTCCTGATGCAAATGCTGAAGCTCTTGACGGAGCTGTTGGAGGGCGGTGCGTTGCTGATCGAGTTGCTCGGCCTCTTGGGCCACGGCCTGGCGCTTTTTCTGGACCTCTTCCATAGCCCGGCGATACTCGGCCACCAATTCCTGCCGGAATCGTTGGCCTTGTTCTGCCACCTGGCGGCGATCCTCTTGAAGCTGCTGGTGGAGCTGCTGGGTTTGTTGGATCAGATGGGCCAGGTGGGTCTGGGCGTCGGCAACGGCCTGGAATTGGTTTTCCAGAAGAAGCCGGCGCTGTTCCAGCCCCGCCAGGGCTTGCTGGACGGTGCGTAAAGACTGTTCCCGATGGGCGTCGATCTGTTGCCGCTGCCAGCGGAGGACCTGTTCGGCTTTCTCTTTTTCCGACTCCCACTGCTGGATGCGCTTTTGGAACTCCGCTTGTTCCTGGTGGAATTGGTTTTGACGGGTTTCCAGTTGGGCCTGCTGGGCTTGGAGTTCTTTGTGAAGTTCCTCCTGCCGGGCCAGAAGAGCTTGGAGGTGCTTTTGCTTTTCTTCCAGGGCGGCCTCGGCACAGGCCAATCGGTCTAGACGTTTTTGGAGCTCTTCTTCCTGGGCTTGTAAGGCGGCCCGCTGGGCCTGGAGGGCCTCGGCCTGTTGGGCCAACGCGAGCCGTTGACTTCGGGCCGACTGATCCAGTTGGGCTAAAGCAGCATTCAGTTGGGCTTCTCGGCGATCCAGATCCGCCTGGCGGGCACGCAGATAATTAGCAAGCTGCATTGCCTGGGAGCGGAGTTGTTCGGCCGCGGGATTTCCTTCGCCGGCAACTTCTCCTAAAACCGGAACCGGCAATGGGACAGGAAGCTGGGTGCCGGATTTCGATTCTCCCCCCAATGTGTGGGGTTGATCTATCCGGATTTCCCCACTCTTTTGGGGATTGGAACCGGATTGTTTGGGGGGTTTTCTGCCCATACGGTTGCCTCGGTAAACTTCCGCCAAGCGAAAAAATAGGCACAACCGGAAAATTTCTCCCACCTTCCATAATCGGCAAACTCCCCGTTGAAATTCACTGCTAATTTCCTATGCGGCGAAAAACCCGCATTGGCTCCCCAAAAATCCACCAAAACCATACTTTTTAACTATTTCATAGAACCAGATAGTGGTAAATCCGAGGGGAATGGTGGGCTTGTACCTCTAATGAGGGGATACCAATTAAGGGGGATATATCATCACCCGATGGCGGGAGGATAATTTGACTGTATCTGCCCGGCTGGCTCCTCCCAAGGGAGGGGGCCTGGGCTAGGTAAGCATTTAATCCAGTACGGTCGGTTTTTATTCTAGCCAGAATTTATCTAAATTTTCCAAATTGCCTAAACCCACATTGAGTGCGTCTATTCCCGGGGAAATTCGATCCGATTAGCCCTTACAACTGGTAGGGACCGGAGGGGAGATACAGTCAAAATAATCAGATGAGTAGAGCAGAGCATGGCCTTTTTGGGGGATTAAAATGCCCCATTAGGTGCATCCTGTTCTTTATATCACTATTTTGGTGTATATGAATCTAGCCCATAGGAGGGGTTTGCGGCCTCCCCAGCCCAAACTGGCCATTTCTTCCGCCGATCCCATGGCTTTGGCCGAGGGTAGGTCTTTTGGCCAACTGCCAGCAGGGGTATTCTGAAGAAAAAGACCTCCCAGTCCAGCCGACGGAAGCAGGTACCGATTTTTAGAAACTTTCCTCAAAGTGTCCTCCCCACTTTTTTCTTGGCCGGGATGGGGGAACTGGGAGGGGGATGGCACGGAGGGGTATCCCGTTCGGCTGAAAGGGTACGAAAAGACTCCTGGAGGTTTCGCCGAGCCATGGGCGTCCTCGGTTCTGAACTGCAGCAACGGCAATTTTCTTCCCTTCATCCGGCCTTGTGGCGGTGGCATTGGCGGCGGACGTGGAAGGGGATGTTGGCCAATTGCCTGGTGCTGCTGGTGTTTGCCTGGCTTTTTATCTGGGCGATGAGTCTGCTGAAGGCTACTGCGATGGCCGAGATCGTGGAAATCCTGCCCGACTTTGTCAAGCGGAGCCTGGGGGAGGAGCTTTATCTTTATACCACCAAGGCGGGGCAGGTCAGCATTGTGTTTCGGCATTTGGTGACGTTGCTGGTTTGCCTGGGCTGGGCGGTGGCCAAAGGATCGGACACCGTGAGCGGCGAAATCAGCCGGGGCACGATGGAGCATCTGCTGGTGCTGCCGCTGTCTCGAGGCGTGCTGCTGGTGGTGCCCACGGTATTGGCCACCCTGGGGGCGGCTGCGCTGGCCCTTTCCGTTTGGGTTGGGCTGGTACTTGGGCTTCGCACGGTAGAACGTTTCTCCGACTTATCCGCCTGGCAATTTGTGCCCGGAGCGGTGAATCTTTTCTGTTTGACCTTTGCCATGGGCGGCTTGACGACCTTGCTTTCATCGATGGATCACGATCGGTGGCGGACGATCTGGCTGGCCGCCGGAATCTTTATCATCGAAAGTATTATTGCCATGGTGGCCTATGTATGGCCGGCCGGTGGGTGGCTCCATTGGATGACCTTTTTGAGTGCGTTTGAGCCGCAGCGACTCATCCTCAAACCCGATGCCGTCGGGACCTTGTCGCTGGGCCCGTTGGGAGCCATCACATGGCCGCTGGGCGTCTGGTATAACGGAGTGCTGCTCCTGCTGGGTTTGCTGTGGTACGGGGCGGCATGGTGGATATTTGTGCATCGAGATATTCCCGTGGCCCAGTGAATCTGGCCGTTTCCTGGCCGGAAAAAAGAAGCCTTTGCAGTGGGCCCCCAGGGAAACCGACGCTAACATGGCGCCAAGGAGGTGCATGAGTGGGCTGGTTTGGGAGACTGTGGGAGCAGAGCACGTTTTGGCCAGCCGTCTTTGGGGCGGTGCTCCTGCTGGCGGCGTTTCCTTTGCCGACCAGTTGGTTCGGCTGGCTGGGACCGGTAGCGCCGAACGTGGATACCGGCCCGGCCTTGGCCGAGGCAAACGGCGGGAAAACCGACGCTGGCGGGTATCGGGCCACTGCCGGGGCAGATGGTGGATTTCTGTTGACTGGTCCTTGTCCGGGGCCTGGGCCGTGGTATCTTTCGTTGGCGCAGCTGGGCTGGCTGGCGCCGGTGCCTTGGGTTTGGCTGATCCGAAGACGGCATCTGCCCGGCCGGCGGCCGTATCTAGCGCTTTGGGTGGTGGGGTTTGGGTACTGGCTGGTGCAACTTCATTGGCTTACTCTGCCGTATTGGGCCACCAGTTTGGGTTGGGTGGCCTTGTCGTGGTATTTGGCGTTTTATTTGCCGGTGTTCGTGGGCCTGTGTCGGGCGGCGGTGCATCGATGGGGGGTGCCGGTCATCTTGGCCGCCCCGGTCGTTTGGACCGGATTGGAGTTGGCGAGGGGGCATTTGCTCACTGGTTTTACGATGGCCAGCCTGGCCCATACGCAGTACCGTTGGTTGGCGCTGCTGCAGGTGTGCGACTTGGTGGGTGCCTATGGGTTGGGTTTTGTGATGATGTTTGTTTCTGCTTGTTTGGCCCGGATGCTGCCGCTGGGGGAGGCCGATGCGGTCGGCCAACCCCTCCGAACCCCGCCGGAGGCCGGAAAGGAACGGGCTTGGGCCGGCAAATGGACGTTATGGCCGATCCTGCCTGGAGCGGCCATGGTTGGGGGGGTGCTTTACTATGGTCATTGGCGGTTGGGCCAGGAGGTTTTCCCGGAGTATGAACAAATGTTCCAACAACATCCTCCCGCCGAAACATCCTCCGACACCCACCGCCAGGCCCGCATCCTGCTCGTCCAAGGTTCCATCGACACCCAAATCAAAGACGATCCCCAAAAGCAAACCCTCATCATGGAGCAGTATATTCGGCTTTCGCAGACGGGGGTCGCTCAGTTCGGCCGAAATGACCAGGCCGGTTTGGACCTGCTGGTTTGGCCGGAAACCATGTTCCGCACTCCCTGGGTTACCGTGGAGGAACCGCCGGCGGTGCCGGAGGATTGGCCGGGCCGGCCGGAAGAGTTTCGCCGCTATGTGCAGGATTCGGTCCGGTGGGGTCGGGGGCAGGTGGAGGAGCGGGCCCGCTCGCTCGGCACGCCGCTTCTGCTGGGAATCGACGGCGTGCACTTCGGCCCGGATGGAGTACAATTTTTCAATACTGCTCTTTTTGTGGATGTCCAGGGCCGGTTGCTGGACCGATACGACAAGATGCATCCGGTCCTTTTCGGCGAATATGTGCCGCTGGCAAAACGGATTCGGTTTTTGCAGAAACTGACGCCGCTGGGAGCGGGACTCACCGAAGGACGCCGGGCCGTGGCCGTGCCGGTCGGATCGGCCAAGCTTCTGGTCTCGCCTACCATCTGCTACGAAAGTGTGTTGCCCCATGTAGTCCGCCGTCCGATCCTAATGCTCCGGGCCGAGGGAAAGGAGCCGGACGTGATGGTCAACCTGACGAACGACGGCTGGTTTTACGGCTCCATCGAACTGGACCTGCACCTGATCTGCGGGGTGTTTCGGGCGGTGGAGTTTCGGAAACCCTGGGTGATTGCGGCCAATACGGGTTTTTCGGCCTGGATCGACGGCAGCGGGCGGATTCGTGCTCTGGGCCCCCGGCATGCCACCGGGCTGGTATTGGCCGAGGTTCGGCCCGACAGCCGACGCAGCCTCTACTTGGATTGGGGCGATTGGTTTGCCGGCCTGTGTCTTGGCGCCACCGTGCTTGTGGCATTGGCGGCTATCTTCCCCAAGGTCATCTGCTGCTGTCGCCCCTGGGGAACAGGTTAGCCGAAGTCCGGATTGTGTTCAATCATTGGTCCTTGTCCAGTGTGATGTGGGCACCTTGTCAGGGCCCCCTCACCCGGCCAACCTATCAGTTGGCCGGCCTCTCCCGCCTGGGGAGAGGCGGAGGCCTCCCTCACCCGGCCTGTAGGCCGCTCCCTTGCGGTTGCGGCTCGGCTGGCCTCTGCTCACCCAGGGCAGGGGTGTCTTGCTTCATTCGGCTAAGAGGTTCCAAAATTTTTCCTCCATGCTTGCTCTTGGCGGGGGGCTTGATTACATTACAAGGGTGCCGAGCCGACGGTTTCCCCAGATTGCCTTCCTTGCGACGAACCTGCCTGGTGTGGCAGCCTACCGATTTTTCCCAAAACCCAGGGACACAGCCGAGATGGAAAAGCAGGGAGTTTCGTGTCTCTCCAATTGGCGAAGATCAATAGACGGCGAATTTTTGAAGAAAGTTTTCGGGCTGGTGGTTTCGTGTTGGCTTGCTGAACAAAGGAGCACGACGATGTGGAAGCGACTGTTGGGTGTGGCTGTTTCTGTAACCTTGGTCGTAGGAATGGTCTTGGGCCTCCAAGCAGCCGAAAAGCCCAAGCTCAAGGCCCTGATCATCGACGGCCAAAACGGCCATGATTGGAAATCGACCACCCCGGTCCTGAAGAAGATTCTGGAAGAGACGGGACTGTTTCAGGTGGATGTGGCCACCTCGCCGCCCAAAGGGGCCGACATGAGCGGTTTTAAGCCCAATTTTGCCGCCTACGATGTAGTCGTCAGCAACTACCAGGGCGACGAATGGCCCGAAGAGACCAAAAAGGCCCTGGTGGATTATGTGGCCGGTGGCGGCGGGCTGGTCATCTACCATTTCGCTTTGGCCGCCTTCCCCAACTGGAAAGAGTGGAACGAGATGATCGGCCTGGGCGGCTGGGGCGGCCGAAATGAAAAACACGGCCCCTATGTCTATTGGCAGGACGGCAAAATCGTCTATGACAATTCCCCAGGCAAAGCCGGCGGCCATGGACCCGCTCAGGAATTCGTCCTGGACGTCCGCTGCCCGGATCATCCGATCATGCAGGGCCTGCCGCCTCGGTTCGCCCATGTCAAAGATGAGCTTTACGGCTGGCTTCGCGGCCCGGCCAAGAATCTCACCGTGCTAGCCACCGCCTTTGCGCCGAAAGAAAAAGGCGGTTCCGGTCGGCACGAGCCACTGCTATTTACCGTCCAGTACGGCAAAGGCCGGGTGTTCCAGAACGCCCTGGGCCACACGGCCCAGCAGCTTAAGAGCGTGGCCTTCATCGTAACCTTCCAGCGGGGCTGCGAGTGGGCGGCCACGGGCAAAGTTACCCAAAAAGTGCCTCCCGACTTCCCCGGCCCCGACAAACCCTCCGTGCGTGAGTAAACCGGAGGAAGAAATCCGAGCTTATCGGGAGAGAGCATGGCAATCTTTGGAAGCGGCTCGACAATTGGCTTCCTGCGGTTACCCCGAATTTGCCGTCTCCCGAGCCTATTATGCCGTCTTCTATCTGGCGAAGGCTTTATTGTTGCAGGACGGCGTGGAGGTAAACAAGCATAGCGCCGTCATTGCTTCGTTCCACCAAAAGTTTGTGAAAACAGGCAGACTTCCCGTGGCGGAGGGCCAGACACTCCATTGGCTTTTGAATTGCGAAACCTGGCCGACTACGGCGTTTCTGTCCACCTCTCTGAACAACAAATGAACGTAAACTGGAAAGCCCTTCCAAGGTGTCGGAAAACCGGCCGATAAGCGACCGGTTCGACGCTATCGAACCTAATGGGCCGACACCTGGATAGAATGTAATTACCTCCGGGTTTACAATAGAGTATGGCAAAAAGCCAGCGTTTCCGTTTCCAGCTTGAGTACCAATTTGCCCACTAGGTTAGAACCTTTTCCAGAAAATGCAGCACCTTTGGCCAGAGATGGAAAAAACACCGGAGGGCTTCTCAGGGCTTTTGATTTGCCCTTTCTATCAGGAGTGTCAAGATGGGAAAGCTAAAATCTCTGCAATTGCAAAATATCGGGCGAATCAAGAAGGCTGAGGTCCATTTTGGGGATTTAACGGTATTTGTCGGGCCGCAGGCTACTGGGAAAAGCATCTTCCTCCAGTTCCTTAAGCTGGCCGTGGATAAACAATATATCCATGAACAGTTGCGCAAACACGGAATCGAGTGGGGAGATGATGTTCGTGCGTTTCTGGATGTATATCTAGGAGAAGGAATGCAAGGAATTTGGCAAGCGGAAGGAGAAAACAAAAGTTCCATTTGGGTCGATGGAAGATTATGCCCCATCCATACGTTGATTACGGGAAGACGGCCTAAAAAGGGAACAGCACCAGTTCAAAGGGTATTCTATATTCCCGCACAACGGGTTCTGTCATTGGCCAATGGATGGCCTCGGCCCTTTCAAGGATTCTCTAGTCAAGATCCTTTTGCAGTTCGGGATTTTAGCGAGACATTTCGTCTGCTCATGGAACAGGAGTTCATCCGTAGCGAAGAGCTCTTCCCTAAGACCAATCGTCTGAAAAAACCCTATCGGGACCTGCTTTCCAAGCATTTATTTGCCGGATTTGGCTTATACGTGGATCGCCACGGGGCGCAGAAACGTCTGGTTCTCCAGCGCCAAGATCACCAAGAGAACAAAGGGCCGCCCATTCCTTTTATGGCTTGGTCGGCAGGGCAACGGGAGTTTATTCCTCTGTTGATGGGGCTTTACTGGTTGATGACCGCCGGCAACGTCCGAAGACGAGCCGACATCCAATGGGTCATTATGGAAGAATTAGAAATGGGCCTGCATCCCGATGCGATTGCTGTGGTCCTGTTGTTGGTCTTGGAATTGCTTTGGCGGGGGTATCGGGTCTGTCTTTCGACCCATTCGACCCATGTTTTGAATCTCGTCTGGGCCATCCAGGAACTCAAAAAATCCCAATCGGAGACCACGAGGCTGTTGGATATATTCAAGGTCCGGAAGAGCGATCCACTCAAAGAGGTTGCCGAGGCTGTTGGAAAAAAGGAAATCCGAGTCTATTACTTCGATTATGAGGGAAAGACCCATGATATTTCGGGCTTGGATCCGGGTACCGACGAACAGGCGGAATCCGGTTGGGGGGGCCTAACGGATTTCAGCAGCCGAGTGAACGATATGGTAGCCAAAATCGTGGCTTCCTCCTTTCGGCCATCCCGTTCTCCATCCCTTGAAAAAAGCGCAGATACCCATGCTACGGATGATCTTGCTCACCCTTCCAACAAACCTAAAGCCGTCAAACCTTTTCCTCAATCGGAGGAAACAGAACCGAGGGATGCTCCTTTGTTCCCTTCAGAAAATTCGGAAAAAACTCCAGACCGGTACTCCTCGGAGAATTCTTCCTCTGCTGTGCCGGAGACTCTCCCGTGAGCCGTCTGACCTTCAAAAAGGCCGTGCAGGAAACCCAGTTCCTCCAACATGCCTATCAGGCAGGACTCCAGGCCTTGAAAGAGAATGATAGGGAGCTGATTCGCTGTAAAAATACTCGGTCTCTTACCGGCAGTATTAACTTAGACGAAGCCCTTAAGCCCTACTACCCAAACAAGGCCCGATGGGATTATGGGATCGGAATTGCTCGAAGCCCCCAGAGCGAAGAGGCCATTTGGATCGAAGTCCATTCGGCTTCTTCTTCAGAGGATGTGAAGAAAGTATTGAAAAAACTTAACTGGCTTAAGCAATGGCTTCGAGAGTCCGCACCCCTGTTGCACCAATTGACAGAAGGTTTTTATTGGGGTACATCCGGCTCCGTTTATATCACCCCGGATTCTCGTCAAGCGAAAATATTGGCCAAAGCGGGGCTCCAGGGTCCCCAACGGAGAATAGAGATTGAATGAAGAATAAACATGGTAGCGGAATGAAGCTCATCTGGCCGGGGCTGCGGGTCAGGTCCGACATGGCCAACGAAAAACATATCCCTCCGGGAGTGCACTGGTTTCTGCGATATATAAGATCACCTCGGTCTCTTCCTGGCCGGAAAAGGAGGCCCGCGCATGAAATCGGTTTTCCTCCGGTGGATGGTTTTCTGCCTTTCGGTTTTCGGGATGCTATCGGTTTCCAGGATGCTGGGAATTGATATAGGGTGGAAAAATATTTCTCCACTCCGGGCCGGCGAACCTGTCGGCCAAACGCCCCGCCCCGAAATAGCCGGGACCGGCCAAAGAGGGGCTTCATCCTTCCTGGCTGCCGTGCCTTCTGGCCGAACACCCCGTCCGGAAGCGGGGGAGGCTGGCAAAAGGGCTAGTCCAGCGCTGCTGGCCGCTGCGTCTGCCGGCCAAACGCCGGGCTTCCAGGGTGTTTTCAACGGCTCATTTGAGCAGGATCGAGATGGCGACGGCGTGCCGGACGGCTGGGCAACAGCCGGCCGAAGAGGCGTGGTACAAAAACTCACCCAGTTCGCCGATCCCCAGCGCGGCAAAGTGGCCCGGCTCCAATGCACCCAGTTTGAGCCCGGCTTTCCCGATAGCCATGCCATGCTCGCCCAGTACGACCGGGTGGCCGTCCAGCGGGGCCAGTGGTATCAGGTGCGGCTCTGGGCCAAGGCCGAAGACTTCGAAGCCGGCGCCGTCTCCATCAGTCTGGTTAACCGCCGGCAGTGGGCCTCGGCAGGCCTGGAAGAATCCGTCTGCCCGTCCGACCGTTGGGAGGAGTTTACCTTTTTCTTCCAGGCCCACCAAAACCTCCGGGCCGAGGATAGCCGATTGCAAATCTGGTTCACCGGCACCGGCACGCTTTACTTGGACGACGTGGCAATCACGCCGCTCCAAGAGTTTCGGCTCCAGCGGCAACCGCTGCTTGTCTGGCCGCAGCAGGGGGGCAATATCTTGCCGAACAGCAGTTTTGAGTGTGGGGGGGCCGGTTGGGGGTGTTTTGCCCCGGATGTGCCGTCCTGGGGTGGGGCGTTGTTTGATCGGCTCGGCCAGCTCGATCGCCACCAGGCCTACCACGGCCAGCACTCCTGGCGCCTTTCGCTCCGCCGGGAGGAGCTGCCGGTGAGCTATTTCGACTATTTCGATCCGTCGGCTGCGCCGCTGGGGTGTGTGGTGCTGGCCCATGAAGGCTGGGTACTGGCGGAGGTTGGCAAGACGTATCGCTTTTCCGCCTATGTGCGGAGCGAGCCGGAGGGTCTGCCCGGACTGGTGCTCATCCGCCATGCCGACGGCCCGCAGTTGAGCGAGCGTTTTACCGGGGCGGCAAAGTGGACGAAAGTAGAGTATTCCTTCACCGCTCAGCGGCCCTTCTTCTGGGCCGGCCTGGGGGTGGACCTTCGGCAGGGTAATCATCCTGGCGGCACCCTTTGGATCGACGCCGTTTGCCTCTCCCCGCTCCGGCAGAGCCCGGCCGAACCGAAGGGGAGGCCGGATGAGGGGCCAGATCGGAGCAGGGCCGTCCCCTCCACTCTGCCACCAGCGGCCCAAGGCCGATCCTCCGATTCCCCCTCCGCCTCTGCTCGCCCGCCAGCGGAGAGAGAAAAGCCTTCGCTTTTTTCCTCGGATTCGCCGCCGGGGCAAGCCCCGGATTACCAACCCCGCCAAGGGCTGGAAAGTGCCGTGGAAACCGACCGGATCGGCAATATCTTTACCGATCCGGGGGCCGGGCTGGCCTTCCGCCTCCGGGCTTATAACGATGCCCGCCAAGATGCCCTGCTCACCGGCCAACTGACGATTGCCGACTACCTGGATCAGCCGGTCTGGCAGGAGCAGGTGAAAATTTCTGTCCCGGCGGGCCAAGCCGTCCAGGAAGAATGGACCGGCCTGTTGGCCGGCCGACAGGGATTCTTCCGCATCCGATGGCGCCCGGCGGATGGAGAAGAACAATCGCTCCGCGTAGCGGCGATCCAGCCCTACCCGGCGGGCCAGGATAGCCCGTTCGGCATGAATCATGCGTTCAGTTGGGAGTTTTTGCTTCGGCTTGGCCAGCAGGCAGGCCTCTGCTGGTGGCGGGATTGGTCCTGCCAGTGGCGTCTGGTGCAGCCGGCAGCAGGGGCGCCGTTTGATTTTTCGATCCCCGACGGGCAAATCCTGCGCGTGCTCCGGGCAGGCGGCCGGGTCCTGCTGCTTTTGCCGTTCCCTAGCGCCCCCTGGGCTACCCAGGCCGACCTGAAAAAAGTACGCTCGCAAACCCAGGGTAACGACTATCTTTTCCGGCGGACCGTGGCGGCTATGAAACCCCACCGTATGGAACCGTTTGCCGAGTATGTGCGTCAGACGGTTCGCCATTATCAGGGCCGGATTACTGCCATCGAAATCCTAAATGAACCTTTATCCACAACCTACGCTCTGCCTGCTTCTTTCGGCTACACCACGGCCGACTACATCGAGATGCTTCGTACCGCCTACCAGGCGGCCAAAGCGGTTGATCCGAACTGTTTGGTGGTGGGCGGAATCGGTGCGGGGCCGGACCACCGGTTCGTCCGAGAGTTTATCGAGCAGGATGGACTTCGCTGGTGTGATGGTATGGACCTGCACATGTATCCCCATGCTGGGCCGCCGGATGCGTATGAAAAGGCCTACCAAGAGTGCTGGCAGCGGATGCAGGCCCGGGGCCAGGCCAGGCCAATCTGGATCACCGAACTGGGCATTTACGCCGACGACGATCCCGCGGCGCTGCCGCCGCGGGCAGGCGATGCCACCATGAACCGATCCCAACGGCCCAACGAACTCCGGGCCGCCGCCGATCTGGTCAAGTTTGCCGCCATTCTCGGCTCAGCCGGGGTACGAAAAATCTTCTACCATGCCGGCACCTGCGGCGTCTGGAACGAATCGTCGGCCGGCAATGTCTTCTTCGAGTATGGCGGCCGGCCAAGAAAAATGTATCCGGCCCAGGCGGTGCTGTCCCGGCTGCTTGGCCCAGAGTTCACATTTGTTCAAAAATGGACGGAACCTGCCGATCTGCAGGCCTTCCAATTCCGGTCCGGCCAGAGGCAGGTGGTGATCCTCTGGAGCCGCCGCGGCGAAAAAACCATCTCGCCGCCCGAAGGCTTTGCCGCCCTGGACCTGATGGGGAACCCCATCTCGACCCGTCCAGTGCCTGTCGGCTATATTCCCGTGTATCTGGTAAAATAACCCGGAAGAGGGCACTTCGGAACCCTCCAAAATATACCCTTACCTATGCAATTATCATGGCGTCTTCCACTCAAACAGGAATACCACAGGGGCAAGCTACCCAAAGAGCCCTGGGTTCCTGCTTACGCAGGAATGACACAGGGGGAGGGATTTTCCGTGTCATTCCCGCGAAAGCGGCAGTCCAGACAGATGTCATTCCCGCGAAAGCGGGAATCCAGTTTTTTCTGGATTCCTGCTTACGCAGGTATGACACAGGGGGCGGGATTTTCCGTGTCATTCCTGCGAAAGCGGCAGTCCAGACAGATGTCATTCCCGCGAAAGCGGGAATCCAGTTTTTTCTGGGTTCCAGCTTGCGCAGGAATGACGGAGGGAGCGGGGCGACCAAGGGGCCTGGATTCCTGCTTGCGCAGGAATGACACTTGGCCCCCTTACCCGGCCTAGCCTCCGGCCAGGCCTCCCTCTCCCGCCGGGGGAGAGGCCAAGAGCTTCCTTCGGCGAAAGTAGTCCCTTTTTCCATGAAAGGAGTTTGCCATGCGATGGGCGTCGATGCGAGGCGGAGGGAAATGGGGCCGATGGATTGGCTACGTTGTGGGGCTAAGTATGATGGGGCTGGGCATGAGTGGGTTGGTGGGGCTGGTGGGGACGACGGCCTGGGCGGCCCAGCCGGCTTTGCCGCCTGCCCATGTCTTCCAGCAGGACGGAAAATGGCATCTGGAAAATAGCTTTCTTAAGGTGTCCGTCGATCCCAAAACAGGTGCTTGGCAGGTGCTGGATAAGCGGATTGGGCATGTTTGGCCCTCGGCCCCGGAGTGGAAGTCCTCCGAAGATCGGCTCCGAAAAATTTCCGCCGACGAAAAACAGGGGGTTCTTCAGTGGGAGATGCCGCTTTTTTGGAAGGACAAACGCTGGCACTGGGCGGTTGTAACGCTTCGGCTACCGGCCGATCAGGCCGAACTGACCGTGGAAGTGGATATGCCGGATCGCGCCACGGCCATGGAGAACGGCCGATTTTGGGAGCCGCTTTTGTGCACGGCGCAGGAGGGGGTGATTGCTGTAGCCGACTATTGCAATGGACATTTGTATCCTATACGGCAGGAACATTTCCCCCGCCGATGGTTTTCCATGTCCCGATTGGATATGCCCTGGGTCGGCCTGTGCGACCTAAAAACCGGCCGGGGCTACATGATCCTGTTTGAAACCAGCGACGACGGCCAGGTGGAGATGAAAAAATATGTTCATCAGGGGATCAGCGTCTGGGCGCCGCAGGTCTGGTGGCATCCGAGCATGGGGCAGTTCGGGTATCCGAGGAAGATACGCTTTTGTTTTATGGAGCAAGGCGGTTACGTGGCGCTGGCCAAACGGTACCGGGCCTACGCGGCCAGCCAGGGACTGATCGTCCCGTTTTCGGAGAAGCTCAAAGCCAATCCGGCGTTGCGTCGGCTTTTCGGTGCCCCGGATGTCTGGGGCGGCGGAGGGCTGCGGTTTGCCCAGGAGGCCCATCAGGCAGGCGTGCGCCGGATGCTCTTGCAGGGTCGGTTTTCGCCGGACCAGATGCGAAAGATCAACGACCTGGGGTATCTGACGAGCGAATACGATAACTATACAGATGTTCTTCCTGTGGATAGCCAGGACAAAATCGACCGTAGCCACGACCTGATCCCGCAGAGCGTGGTCCTGCAGTCGAACGGCGAGCGGATGAAGGCCTGGCTCACCTTCGACAAAAAGACGCAGTTCATGAAGCGGTGCCCGGCCTTGTGGCTTCGGACGGCCCAAAAGGATATTCCTAAAATCCTGGCGGAGTATCCGTTCCTGGGCCGATTCATCGACGTGACCACGGCCGAAGACCTATACGAATGTTACGATCCGGCCCATCGCCTCACCCGCACCCAAAAACGCCAATGCGGCCAGGAGCTTTTGGCCTATGTCCGCAGTTTGAAGTTGGTCGTCGGCGGCGAGCACGGCATCTGGTGGGCGGTCCCCCATGCCGATTATTTCGAGGGCATGATGAGCGGCGGCTATTACTCCTGGCCGGCCGGGCACTTGATCCCGCCCAAAACAAAAGACGAACCCTTCACCAGCCCCCGGGGCGGCAAGATAGGAGGCTGGGAAGGATACGAAACCTGGGGCATCGGCCATCGCTGCCGAGCGCCCCTCTGGGAACTGGTCTTCCATGATTGCGTCGTAACCACCTGGTACTGGGGCGATGCCAACGATTTTCTCCTCCAGGCCGCCCCGGAAGTTACCCCCAAAAAAGACGCCTTCAATATCCTCTACGGCACGATCCCGCTCCTTTGGGCCGATCAGAAAAAAGGCTCCTGGCATAAAAACCGAGACGTGTTCCTCCGCACCTATAGGAACACCTGTATCCTTCATGAGCAGATCGCCGGTACGGAAATGCTCAGCCATGAGTTTTTGACGCCGGACCGAGATGTGCAAAAAACGGTCTTTTCCGACGGCACTGTGGTCGTCGTGAACTTCGGCCAGAAGCCGTATGAACTTCAGGCCGACGGCAAGCGCTGGACCCTGCCGCAAAACGGTTTTTACGTCAAGGGGCCCAACATCGAGCAGCACATGGTCCTTCAGGACGGTAAAACCATCACCACGATCCGCACGGCCGACTACCAGCACCGCGAAGAGCGATAATCCGCACGATCCGTCCTTGTCCAGCTCCAATAGCCCCTGCTCTGGGAGCAAGTCCAATGGCCCCGCTCTGAGGCCCGGGCTGAGGCCTTGTTCCGGAATTCCGTTTTTCGCTGGATGGACCAGCAACCTGTGGGTCCGAAATTACCGCCTCCCCGCATACAATGGGCAAGTTGGAGAGACCGGAAGGGTTTGGAAACGGGTTGGGGCTGCCCCACCGGCTGCCCGTTTCGAGATAGCCTCTGAGGGCCGGTTTCAGAACGTCCCCGGCCCAATTGCCCTCTCGTCGGAGTTTTTCTAAAATGGCTGGTTTGGGTTTTGAAAGAAAGTAGGACCATGGAGCTGAATGAAGCTCGATGGGTGGACCTACTTGTCCGGTCCGTCTGCTCTCCCCCGGCGGTAGAGGCCGTCTGAGAGGCTGTCCCGAAATGGGTAGCCGGGCGGGTGCCCGAACCCTTACCCAACCGTTCTCAATAACCTAAATGCCGTTTTATCAGGGCTTGCAGGGCTTGGTGAGGCGGTGCGGGCTGCTGGTGGGCGTACATCCTGGCTAAAAACGGATTTTCCGGACAGCCTTTGAGGGAACGGCGGGCAGCGCGGTTTCCTTGGCACTGGCCCGAAAGGGGCTGGGAGGGCATTCGATGCGATTTACCAAGATGCAGGGAGCGGGCAACGATTATATTTTTGTCAATTGTTTTCAGGAGCCGATGCCCGAAAACCCCGAGGAACTGGCCCGGCAGGTGTCAGATCGGCATTTTGGCATCGGCGGCGATGGGCTGATCCTGATCTGCCCGTCGGAAAAGGCCGACGCCCGAATGCGCATCTTCAATGCCGACGGCTCGGAAGCAGAGATGTGCGGCAACGGCATCCGATGTGTGGCCAAATACCTGTACGACCATGGACTGGCCCGGAAGCCGGTGCTCCAGATTGAAACCGGCCGGGGGGTCCTCAGCCTGCGGGTCGAAGCGGTCCAAGGCCGGGTTACCCAGGTCGAGGTGGATATGGGGGAACCGATCTTGGCGCCGGAGCGGATCCCTACTCGGTTGCCTGGAAGTGCCCAACATGGGGGGGCCGTGGTCGATGCCGAACTGGCCGTCGCAGATCAAATCCTTCGGGTAACCAGCCTCTCGATGGGCAATCCGCATTGTGTCTATTTTGTGGACCAGCTGGCAGACCACCTGGTCTTGGGTTTGGGCCCCAGGATCGAACACCATCCGGCGTTTCCCAATCGGGTTAACGTCGAATTTGTGCAAGTGCTTACGCCGCAGGAGGTTAGGGTGCGCGTATGGGAGCGTGGCAGCGGGGAAACCCTGGCCTGTGGCACCGGGGCCTGTGCCGTGTGCGTGGCCGGGGTACTTACGGGCCGCACCGGCCGACATCTGCTTGCCCATCTACCCGGCGGCGACCTCAAATTGCACTGGTCAGAAAAGGACAATCATGTGTATCTTACCGGCCCGGCGGTGGAGGTTTTCACCGGGATTTGGAAAGCCTCGGCCGATTGGATGTTGGAGGAAGAATAAGCGATTGGATGGGGGTGGAATGAGCAATCGGATGGGGCAGGAGCAGGAACGATTGGATGGGGGGAGGGGGAAGGGGTTTTTGGGGACGGCCATCTTGAGAAAATAGAGTCCCAAAGGCCCCTCTTTAGTGGGTATAAATGCCCCCGGCATGGAGGCCAACTGAGTGAAACTCGAGTATCCTTGGCTAATGAAGATTGGGGCGTTGCTGGGCACGGGCTGGATTCGCTGGTGGATGGGCAGCCTGGAATTTAAGGCCTGGTTTGCCGATCCGGAGGTGGATCCTGCCTTTAGCCCCCTGCCGAGGCGGATTTATCTGTTTTGGCATGAGTATCTGCTTTTTCCTTTTTATTTGCGGGGGCATTGTGATGTAGCGATTCTTTTGAGTCGGCATCGGGATGCGGAGATTTTGGCGGAGTCGGCGCGGTTGATGGGGTTTGCGCCGATCCGGGGTTCCACCCGGCGGGGGGGCACCGAGGCCCTCTGCCGACTCCTCCGTCAGGGCCAGGCCAAACACATCGGCATTACGCCCGACGGCCCCCGGGGACCCCGCCGACATCTGGCCCCCGGCGCTGTGTATCTGGCTTCCCGGTTGGAAATGCCGGTGGTGCTGATCGGCATCGGCTATGATCGGCCTTGGCGAATCCGAGGCGCTTGGGACCAGTTTGCCCTTCCCCGGCCGTTTTCCAGAGCCCGGGCCATCTTGAGCCAGCCGATCTCCGTACCAGCCCAAGCGGATCGGGCCACGCTGGAAGAATACCGCTCCCTGCTGCAAACCCGGCTCAACGAACTGACCCTGCAGGCAGAACGGTGGGCGGCTTCCGGAGCCAGATGGACTGGAGAACAAATCGTCCATCGCCAACCCTGCCGAAATCGCCCCTTCCGATCCCCTCCGTCTCCCCTCAGTCCAGAACCCGGAGCAGGAGCAGAGTGCCCAGCTCCTTTGGCCAAAGTGGCCTAACCCGATGCTTTTCCGGCCAGCGCCATCGTGCTTCTGCCTGGATCGGCTCTGGCATATAGGCTTTGTGGGCCGATTCACGGATGCGCCTCTACCGTGGAGCCTGCTGCCGTGCCGTCGTTGGACCTCTGCCCCATGCCCTGACCCTACCTGCCTTTACCTGCTGTCCTTGACCTTCTGCCTCTTCCCTTTTGCCCTCTGCCAGGTACTTCCGCTTGCCGACCGCCCACCACCTACGGTTGCCTCCTGGCGGTACGCCACCGTGCGCCCTTCGCTTTCCGGGGTTCCCATGAGGCCAGATCGGTGATTCGACTGTATCCACCCTGGCAGGCCCATTAGCATTGGAGGGAGGAAAATCGGATCCAACCCCACCGGTTGTGGTAATTGCTCCCGGTGGATACAGTGCATGCTGTTTTATTTGCTCGGTAACGGAATAATCCCATCCCATTGGGGCGGCGGGATGCGGTTGTGTTGGGCAATCCAGGCCGTGAGGAAATCGGTCACTTGGTCGTCGGCCGGGAGTTGATGTAAATAGTGATATGCTTCCTGCCAGCGACCCGTTAAGAAGGCATCCAAGGCCGCTTCGTAGAGGTTAATTTGTTCATCAGAAAGAAGAGGGCATTTTTCTGCTGGGGGGAGGAGTTCGCTGATCACCATCGCCTGTTCCATCCCGTATGGCCGAACCACCGCCACCCGACGCAGGCGGGCGACCGTCGGCGGAACGTTCTGCCGGACAGCCTCCGCCATCGCCGGATCGACCAAAATCGGCGCATGGAAAATTTTCGTCATGCTTTCCAGCCGGGATGCCAGGTTCACGACCGGCCCGAACACGGTAACCTTGGCTTGTTCTGGGGGGCCGATCTTACCGGCCACCGCCCGCCCGGCAGCAATCCCAATGCCCACCTGAAAACCTGCTAAAGGGCTTTCGGGATTTTGCGCAGCCCGCTGGAACTCCGTGCGGATCGCCAAAGCTGCCCGACAAGTCCGCTGGACCATGTCCGCCCAGGCGACCGGCCAACCCCAAAAACCCAAGGCTGCATCCCCCTGATAGTCTCCGATCACCCCGCCCTCGGCCAAAATATGCCGGGTCATGACGCTCAGGGCTTGGCTGACCCGATCCAATAGTTCCCGCAGATTTTCCCGTTGTTTCTCCGAATGCCGGGAAAAGCCCCGCAGATCGCAGAACAGCACGGTTACCTCGGCCTCTTGAGGACCCAGCAGATCGGGGGTTTCCTGAGTGCCTATCCTTTTTAATACCAATGGCGAGAAAAACTGCCGGAGGATCGCCTGTTGCCGTTCCAGCCGACGCATCCGCCGCAGCGAGCCTACCATCGACGCCACCAACTCGGTAAACTTGATTTCCTCCCGAAGTTCCAGGGCAGGGGGCTGCTGGTCAGCCAGCCCGGCCACCGAAGATTGCCCTGCCAGGTAAATCACCCAAGGGGAGAGCGATTCGGAAAGGATAGGTGTACAAAAGGCCCAATCGTATGGGAGACTTTCTGTAAACAGGGCATCGGTCTGCTTCCCCTCCGCCCGCCACAAATGGAGCACACTCCGACGTCGACGCACCGCTTCTTGGATCAGCCGCCGACTCGGTCGAAACGGCGCCGAGCTTACCGCCCGCTGGTCCCAGTAGATCGCCTGGAGGGCGGCGTCGGAGAAAGAAGTCGGCAAAGGGGCCGAGAGGATCTCGGTCTGAGAAGGACGGCTTGCACCCCGCCCTGACTCTTCCACCGGATCGAACGGCGATGTTTCTGCCAGCACCGCCACCGCCGCCGCTTCCGCACGAGGTAAACCCGCCAAAAGCATCCCCACCAATCGCACGCACATATCTTCCTCCGAGGTGGCTTCCGAAAGCACCTCGGGTAAGCGACTGAGCACTTCCATCCGCCGATCCGGATTTCGTAGCGGCACGGCGGCGAGTTCCGCAGAACTGTACTGATGCTCATGTATCGGTTGCGGCAGATCCCCTTCCAGATGGCACGCCTGTTCTACCAAAAGAAATGAGGTTCGCCCAATGATAAAATGTTCCTTCGGGAGCAACTGGCACTCCGCCACCTGCCGACCGTGGAAAAAGATGGGGTTTCTCGCCTCCGGCAACTTCCGCACCCGGAGCCAACGGCCATCCCATAAAAGCTCCGCATGCCGACGGGAAATCTGCATGTCCCAGGGCACCGACCAGTCGCCTGCTGATCGGCCTAGCAGAATCGGCTCTCCTAGGGGTAACCGGCGCCGCCACCGCTCCTCCGACCGGCCACCCTGCGCAATCAAATCCGCCATCTGAATCCTCTCCGTTTCTTGAGACCCCGTTTTTTGAGACCCCGGAAACGGGAATCCAAAGGAATAGGTCCCGCTAGGATTTCCGCTTACCCGGCAGGGAGATGCCACCCATTCGGCCTGATAGGGTGCGCCTTCTTATTTTGACTGTCGCCACTTTTGACTGTACCCACTCGGCCAGACCCCTACGCCTTGTAGGGGGTTCCAATCGCACCTAACTCCACAAATACGCCACAGAGTGTGGCAATGGGTTCCGGTGGATCCAGTCAAAGTAACATTTTAGTCGAATGAAGTAACCCGCCTCTCCCTTGGACATCGAGAAGACGTCTGAGGCCAAGCCGAAGCCCGGGGAGGGGATTCGGGGGCACTAGGAGGCTGACTCCCTGCTTCCGGGGGGATCACACGGTAATCCCCTCCATTCAGCATTGTTACCAGTCAAATGATTCCGCTTTATTCGGCTTCCAGGTTACCATTCGGCTGGTTTTTTATCCCCCAAAAGGATACTTGTGCTTCCAAGCGGGATTCATTCAAATAGTTTGACTGTATCGACCAGGAAGAGCGGCCACAATCGGTGGTGTTCGAGCCGATTTTTAGCCCCTCCATCTGGTAGGGGGCCGGGCGGGTAGATACAGTCAAAATAGTGTAAGTTGGGTTTTTGCCCTTTGGGGGTACTCGCCGATCGGGAAATGCCTTAACTCTTTGTAACTTTCGGACTTAAAAATACATTCCCAAAAGAAGGTTGGCTGCGAAGGTTCGATAACCCAAAAGAGTTTAGGCAACTGGCAAAAATCGAGGTAAGAGTCTGGCAGAAACCAGAAAAAATTCTCTAGATTTTCTAGACATCCTAGATTTCCTAAATTGTTTCCATTTAGATTGTGTATTTTATCTAGATTGTGGAATTTCCGAATATAACCTTTGTTAGATGCTGATTTTTGGGTGACATTTTAGCCGAATGGAGGGGCGTGCTTTCACGCCCACCCCAGGGCGATCCAAGGCAGATACCTCCTAGATATCGGACCTCCGAAGCAGGTCCCTCCAAGGGGGTGTTCCTTCGGCTAAATGGTTACATTTTTGGTAAGAGGTGCCCGCTAATTTGACTGTCCAGGCTGCCTCCTCCAAAGGGAAGGGGCCTTGGAAGGGGAGACAGTGGAATGTAATCTGCTCTGGTCGGTTTTATCCTGGGAAAATTATCTAAATTTTCCAAATTACCTAAATTCACATCTGGTGCGCATATTCCACTACCGAAAAAGGGAAAAAGGCACTCGGCATTCCCTAATTTGCCTGTATCCACCGGGAACTACGGGCACCCTCTGGGATATTCGATCCGATGGTTAGCCCCTACTCTGGTATGGGCCGGAGGGGTAGATACAGCCAAACTATGCCACGAAAGTATAAAAGTATGGAGGAATACCTAGTCCGAGGTCTATCCAAAGGGTCTAAAAACTTCGGTTTCCCACCAGCAGAGGTGGCCCTTCAGGATTTGATCAATTATAATAAATAAAATGATGGAATATTTTAGCCGAATGGAGGGCCGCAATGGCTCAGTGCTGCGGAAGCAGCAGTCCTGCTGCTTTGTGCCCCCAAATTCCCCTTACTCGGCCTCGGCTTCGCCTCGGCCGTCCTCTCCCACCAGGGGACAGGCGGTTTACACCTTTCGGCTAAAATGTTACAAAGGGATAAAATCCCCTGGCGATTCTATAGAACAAAAGGGGCGATTAGCTCAGTTGGCTAGAGCGCCAGCTCGACAAGCTGGAGGTCACAGGTTCGAGTCCTGTATCGCCCACTCAGGCAGGTGCCCGGCTCCGTGAGGACCGGAAGGCTTCCACTCCAGGGATGCGTATGTCCCTTTTTGATTGACATGTTTTCTGGATAACCTTAAAATAAGGGCATGAAAGTGATCGAACCACCGCATGAAAAATTGTTTTCTCCTGTAGAGGCCGCCAAGATTTTAGGTGTAACCGAGGGGAGAATCTACCAACTTTTGCAAACCGGCCAAATGGCCGGGAAAAAGTTGGGGATAAAAAATTGGGTCATCCCCGCTTCTGCTATTCGGACATTTTTAGATAAACCTAAAGTGGGGCGGCCACGCTCTCGGACCCCAAGACCTGAGCTATTGTAATTTTGAGAAAAATTTTTTCGGGGCATCGACAATTTTAAGTTTATCCATAAAATGTAAGCGAGGTATCAAACCACGGAGTTCCTTCTTTCTTCTTTTCTGAGAAAGGGGGTGCTCCGCCAAGGATGTCCCCGGAGGGGACGTTTCCCCAAAACGTGTGTGATGGAAGGCACACCATGCGATTAGCCGGGTGGAGACCCCTGTTTTACACTATCTTTAGATGGAGCGCTGGGTTGGTCCGGCGGCCCTCCGGGAGCATGGCGGCCGTGGAGGCCGCCCCGCTTCCTTGGAGGTGCTGCAATGAAGCTGATCGACTTGGCCCAGCAGTATGTGCTTTTCCATCAACTCAGCGGCGAAAGTGCAGCTTGCTACCTTCGCACAGCCCGATATGCCGAAGCCATTCTCAACGAAGATCAGCTCTTAGAGGCTGTCCCGAAATTTTTTTAGCTAGGTGTAGTAACAACCGGCGGCTCCCAGAGTGCCCAACCCCCATCAAACGGGCACTTTGGTCACTCGGAAGGGTTTGGCAACGGTCCGGACCGCTCCCCCGGAGTACCGATTTTAGGACAGCGTCTCAGAGTGCCCGCTTGCCCAGCAGGAACACAAGAGCAGACCCAAAGCAGCCTGGATTCCTGCTGACACAGGAATGACACACCGGGCCCCTCCATTCCGCTAAAATGTTACGAATCTTTCAGAGCGGTTGGCCGTCCAGAAGGTGGAAAATCGTGTTCAAAGTGATCACCTTCACCGTTTCGGCCTGCCAGCGCAGGAGGCTCACGCCGCAGTTGTCCTGGGTGATTCGGCGGTATTGGGACAGGGGAATGCCCAGCACATAGGCCAGGACGCACCGGTTGACCACATTGTGGCTGACTACGGCAATCGACTGGCCGAGGTGTTGGGCCACGATCTGGCGGAGGGCGGGTACGGCCCGCTGTTGGACCTGGTGGAAATTTTCGCCCTCCGGATAGCCGTACTGACCGGCGTCGGCCTCGAACAGCTCACACCACTGAGGGTCTAGCTGGCGGATGGCGGCCCAGTCCATGCCTTCCCATCGGCCGACATCGATTTCGATCAGCTCGTCGACCGGCTGGACCGGCACGCGGTGGGGTAGGGCGATCCGCTGGGCGGTCTGCCGGGCACGGAGCAGGGGACTGGTGTAAACGACCGCCAACGGAACCTGTGCAAGCAGTTGGGCGGTCCGCTCGGCCTGCCATTGGCCTTCCGGCGCCAGCGGCGCATCCAGCCGACGCCCCTGAAGCCGGGGCGGCTGCGCCAGGTTATGTTCCGTAGCGCCGTGCCGAATCAAATACACCAGGCAACTATCCGGGGCAGGGCAGGGGAGTGTCAACTACTTGTCCTCCCATCATCCAGAGGGCAGGGGGTCTCCATAAATTCTTTTCCGATGCCGCAGGGCAGGGGAGCATACCAGGGTTATCCTCCCAGGGACGGTGATTTGCGTTTACTGGCCAATTGGGCGGCTACGCGCAGGGCCTCGATCATCCCGGCCGTCTCCGCTCGGCGTTGCCAGGCAATATCAAAGGCCGTCCCATGGGCCACGCTCGTGCGCACGATCGGCAGTCCCAAGGTTACGTTGACCGCCCGGTACATGCCCAGCAGTTTCAAGGCGATATGGCCCTGGTCGTGGTACATGGCCACCACGGCGTCAAATTGGCCGTCCCGTGCCCGGACCATCAGGGTATCGACCGGCAAGGGGCCTTGGACATCGAGGCCTTCCTGACGGGCCTGGTGGACGGCCGGTTGGAGGATGGTTTTTTCTTCTTGGCCAAATAGGCCGCCTTCCCCGGCATGGGGGTTCAGGGCGGCAAGTCCGATCCGGGGCCGTTGGCCTGCCGGCATAAGCTGGCGCATGAACTGGTCGGCCAATCGGCACTTGGCCAGCACGTTTTCGAGCGTCAATTGCTCAAAGACGCGGCGCATGGCGGTGTGCAAAGTTACATGTACCACGGCCAAACCGGCCGGCGAACGGACTTGCTCATCCGGCCCCAAATAGAGCATCATGGCGAAGTCTTGGACGCCGCACAGAGTGGCCAAAAGTTCCGTATGTCCGGGGTAATCGTACCCGGCCAGGTGGAGGGCCTCTTTGTGCAGGGGGGCGGTGGTCAGGGCGTCCGCCTGGCCGGCCAAGACCAGTTGGGCAGCTTGGACGACGGATTGGTAGGCGGCCTGGCCGGCCCGGGGATCGACCGTCCCGGGGCGCACCTTCAGCACTTCGTCTGCGCCGCATCGCAGACAGGGTAACGTCTGGGGGGAGGGGTGGGCGTCGGCCGGATTGGCAATTTCGACTACCCGGATGGGCAAGTGCCACAATCGGGCGGCCCGTCGGAGGATTTCCGGGTGGCCGACGACGAAGGGGCGGCAGAGATCATGTACAAATGTTTCTGTCCAGGCCCCCACGATCACCTCCGGCCCCACGCCAGCCGGGTCCCCCATGCTGATCGCTATGGTCGGCTTCGGATTGCCCACGGCAAAAACCTCCAAAACCCTCTATTTTACCTCTTTTTGCCCAAAGGAAAAGGCGACCTTGGGAGCCTCCCGGCACGAGCGGAGCGGCCTCCTTGTACCTAAAGGCCATTTCCTGCAGAATAAAACCTGCCTACCTTCGCCCCGGGCAGGGCAGAGCAGGGGAGGGTTGGAAAGCAGGGGGGGCGAAGGGCAGAGGGGAGTTCTAGGGCAGGGCAGAGGAAGGACTACTCGCCGGGAACCCGCTCCGAGCGAGTTTCCCCAGCGGGACAGATGCCCATGATTTGGCGGATGGACAGGGAAACCGGATTCTTCTCCTTTCCGCAGACTACCCGGCGGCTGGGGTTCCTACCCCAAGCCGGCAGATTCGCATCCTTCGGAAAAGGGCAGGGCAGGGGGCTGGTAGCTTCTCTCCGGAAATCCGCCGCATGGCCGGGAGCGTGGAGAGAAGGGGAGGGGAGTCCGGCCGGGAACCATTCCAGAGCCGTTTCCCCATCGGGGTAGGGGGCGCCGTTTTTCCTTTCCTATTTCCACTGGACAAAAGGCAACGCTGATGCGAGCTTGTATTCAGCGGGTGAGCCGGGCAGAGGTGCGGGTGGGCGGCCAGACGTGCGCCCGGATAGGGCAGGGGATGCTGGTGCTTTTGGGTTGTAGCCCAGGACGATACGGAAGCCGACGTGCGCCTGTTGGCCGAAAAGATCGCTGGGCTGCGGATTTTTGAAGACCCGGCCGGCAAGATGAATCTTTCGCTTCAGGATGTGGGCGGCAGTGTGCTGGTGGTCAGTCAATTTACATTGCTTGCCCAATGCTGGAACGGACGTCGGCCGAGTTTTACCGAGGCGGCCCCGCCGGAAAAGGCACAACAACTTTACGAACTTTTCGTCCAAACCTTGGCCGAGCAAGGCATCCCCGTCCAGACCGGCCGATTCCGAGAACATATGGAAGTCGAACTGGTCAACGACGGTCCGGTTACTTTTGTGATCCAAACCCGCCGGGGCCAACCCGTCCGGGAGTAACCTTGGCTGTATCCCCGGGACGAAGGCGACCATTCGGCGTTCCCGCTCCCGCCAGGGACGCCGATCGATGCGCCCGGGTAGAGTCCGAGCAATAGGGAGCCACTCCAATTGGGTGTTCCAGGTCCCGCCCAGGCTGGGCTTCAGAGGGGGGCCGGGCTGGATTCCAGCCAAATGAGCCAGACGGCTTAAAGACTCCACGCCCCCTCATGGACGCAGATCGATATACCCTGTTACCGGCACCATATACCCTATTACCGGCACCGGAATGTTCTCGGGAGAATTTGGCAGCAGGGGGGGTAGAAGGGCAGGGGGGAGTTAGCGGAAAAATCGCCACGGGCTGCCTTGCTCGGCTTGGCTGCTTGAACGATTGGGGGCGGGCTGAGCCGAAGCAGGCCAACTGGAACCGGCTGGCAGAGGCTGCTGGGCCGAGGGCGGTGCCCCACCGTTTGGTTGGGCCACCGTGGAGGCCGCAGGCAATGGAGTTTCCCTGCCATTGGGATTGCCAGCCGGTGGGGCCGGTGCGGCTGAAGCTGCCGCACCGGAGCGGGAGTGCGGCTGAGTCAGGACGGCGTCTAAGGCGGCGAGCCGCTGTCGCTGGGACTCCCAGAATTGCGCCTGCGCCTCGATGTAGCGGCGTTGAACTTTTTCCATCCAGGCCGGCTCGAAAAACACCACCACCACCAGAAGCCCCAGCAGCCCATAGGCCAGCAGGTTCGCCCAGACGTGCGAACCCCAGAGTTTCAAGGCCGTGCCAAAGGACCGGCGGAGTTTCCATCGGCCCCGCACCCACTCCAGACTATAAAGTTCGTCCAAGACCAGATGGCTCAGGTAGCCCAGCAGCACGCCGCCTGCTTTGTACCACCGCAACGCCACCTCCTGCCCGGAAGCCAGCAAAAAAGCGATCAAGAAAAACACGCCGGCCGCTGGCAAACTGTGGAACATCCCCCGATGGGTTGTAAAATGCTTTAGCAGCCAGCCCAGCCCAAACCGGATCAGCAGATAACTGCCCGCACCGATCAAAACCAGTAGCTCTGGCGTCAGACCGAACGTCCGGAGCCGTTCCAGAAGCATCATCGGCACCACGGCGGCTGCAAAGGTGACACTTTCCCGAAGCGGGCGGCCCGAGCCGCTGTCCAAATCCGGAAGCATTCCGCACACGCCGCACAAGCCACCGGCCAGCAAACTGGTCGAAACCGGCACGTCGTACCAAGCGTAGGCCGCGGCTCCATAACCGGCGCCCAACACGCTACTGGTGGCAAGGTGGGTTACAAAATCGGCCATCCTGGCTACTCCCTTCTTCCGGGGGCAGAGAACGGCAGAGCCAACCCGGTTAGAGTCTGTGCATTCGGCTAAGTACTACGGACGTAATATGTTAGACGGATGAAGGGGCACCGATGTGTGTCCTACCTGCGCAAGCAGGAAGCCAAGGAATAAGCATTTCTTCTCCTGTCTGGACTGCCGCTTTCGCAGGAATCCCACTCGGGCTTTAGGCCGCCGGACGGTGGGTTGCTTCATTCAGCTACAATGGTACCTACGGACATTCGCCTAACATACTACGGACAACCCAACTCCGGTCAGGTTCTACGAAAGTGTACGAGAAGTGGGCCTTTTGAGCCAAGGGCATTTTCCGGGGGGTTTTCTGGTTTACCTATTTTCTCTATTTTTACCGTTGCCGGATTGATCTTTTGGCACAGGGAGAATTGAGCTATATTGCCGACTGGTCCAAGCCGGCTTCGCTCTGGGAGAGGGCTTGGGAGACCGGTTTTTCCTAACGTGACTGTATCTACCGGAAGTCATTACCCCAATCTGTTGGGTTTGAACCGATTTTCCCCCCTACAAGTTGTGGGGGCTTGCCGGGTTGATACAGTCAAACTAACAAACTAAATACGTCCGCAAAAAACCGGAATTACCTCAGAGGGCTGTCGCCTGCCAGGAATCCGAAGCAGACGCGTTTCCTCTTCATTTTCGCTTGTTGGGGAGTTATTTAGAGGGGCCGGAGTGCGGGCTTTTAGCCACCAGGAAATGGCCCGGACGTTCGCCTTCCTGGTGGGGCGATGGCCAGCCTTTGCTAGGAGACCCTGCGATGGGGAACATCCCCCTGCATCCGTATGATGTGGTGATGTTGGTGATTTTGGCGGTGGCCACGTTTTTTGGGCTTTGGAAGGGTTTGGCTTGGCAGGTGGCGTCGGTAGCCTCGTTTGTGCTCAGCTATGTGGTGGCCGTGCAGGCAAGTAGCTGGCTGGCTCCGTTGCTGCCGTGGCCGGCGCCGTGGAATTCGCTGGCGGCCATGCTGATTTTGTTTGTGGCCACCTCGGCGGCCGTTTGGCTGGTGTTTCGGCTAGTGGCGGGCCTGATCGACAAAATCCAACTGAAGGCATTCGATCGGCAATTGGGGGCGCTGGTGGGGCTGTTCCAAGGAGTGTTAATTTGTTTAGTGGTTACGTTCTTTGGCGTAACCCTTTCGGAGGCCCTTCGGCAAGAGGTGCTCCGTGCACGTAGCGGCTATTACATCGCCCTGCTCCTCGACCGGATTAAACCGGTGCTGCCCCCAGAAGTCCGAGACCTGGTCGGCCAATATATTGAGGAACTCGACCGGAAGCTGCAACAGGCGCCTGCTCCCCAACACCAAGAAAACCTACAACAAGAGCACCTGCAAAAAGAACAAGAAAGGCTACCAGCCCCAGCCGGCACCCTGGCCCCACCGTCCCATGGCTTACAGCAACCCCCGGAAAACCTGCCAACCTTGGGCGGTCCGGGGACGACGCTACAGCCCTTGGGCGCTCCGCGGACTGGGCCGGTTTTTGCGGGAATTTGGGGGTTTCTGACCGAACATAAGAAAGATTATCGGACGTTCTTGCTAGGCTTGGTTTCCGACCGAAAACGGGAACAACAATCGCATTGTCCGACCACGCCAAACATGCCGCTCGACGAGGTGGGCCTTTCTCCGGGGACCGGCCTCCGGTTGGCCCGGTTGGCAAAGTCCCTCATCCGCGCCGGGAACCGCCCCTTGCTGGCAAAAATCGAACCAGCCGCTTTTGAGATTTCCACCGGGGGTGCAGACACGGCGCCGCCCAGAGCCCTTACCGATGATCCACGTACAACTGAGGAAGAGCTTTTTTCAGCCGGGCGATCCCCTCCGGGCTGACCCGTGTGGAGCGAAGATTCAGTTGGCTTAGCCGAGGCAGTGCCTCCAGATGCTTTAGCCCAGCGTCAGTAACGGCAGTGCCATCCAGAAGGAGCCAACGCAGTTCGGCCAGTTGGGCCAACTGCGGCAGACCCTCGTCGGTTACCTGGGTCTCCGAGAGATCGAGCACTTTGAGATTCCGCAGCGGCGCCAGGTAGGCCAGACCGGCATCGCTAACGGCCGTCTTTCGAAGATGCAGCACTTCCAGTTGCTCCAGCGAGGCCAGATGCCTCAACCCGGCATCGCCGATGGGAGTATCATTGAGCACCAGGGAGGCCAACGTCCGGGCCTTAGCTACATAAGAAAGCTGCCGGTCGGTAATCGGCATGCCAATAAAGTTCAAGGAATTGAGCCGAACCAGCCACTCTAACTGCGAAAGGCTTTCGTCCGAGAGGCTCCCGGGCGTGATAAAGTGGACGCTGGTAATACCCTGCTGGGGGCCTTCGTCGATGACCAAAGCCCCGGCCTTTCGGAGTGCCTGAGCGGCCGCTTGTTCGGCATCCCTTTGGGACTGCGAAACCGAGGACTGTTGCCATTGGGCAATCCAACGGGCCAGGCCGTCGGCAAACTCGGGGTGGAGTCGGCTAAGAGTCCAAAGGGCAGCCACCCCCGCCAAAAGCACCAGCCAAAAACCCCAGCGCAGGTAAGTCCAGGTCCTTCGGCCGGTGGGTGGGGATCCCGGCAAAGGGAAAGCTTCAGCGACCAGTGCACGTTGCGGGGAGGCTGGTTCTAGAGAGTCCGTC
>Ga0209809_1000142_pt1 | contig 70713 bp, 60 predicted proteins | sample YNPMSTMetaG_FD_186172 | JGI IMG/M metagenome (GOLD analysis project Ga0209809, IMG submission 186172) | Anoxygenic and chlorotrophic microbial mat microbial communities from Yellowstone National Park, USA - YNP MS-T MetaG (SPAdes) (version 2) ...
GACGCCGATGACGCGCTCGCCGCGGCGTCGGCAAGCCGCTGCTCCCGTCACGCACACCGGGATCGCACTGAGCCACTGTCTGCGCGTCATGAGATCCCAGTATGCCTCAGACGGGTTTCAGCTTGGGGTGGTGCTCACCCTCGCCGCGGCGCGGCAACGGCCCGACCGGAAAGCTGGCTGCTCCTCAGAAGCTGAAGCGCAAGGCGAACTGGATGATTCGAGGCGCGCGCGGAGGTGAACTGGCCGAAGCGCGTGTTGACCTGTTCGCCGGTTCTGGGATCGAAGCGCGCCGTAGTGTCCAGGCCGGAGAACTGGGTGTGGTTAAAGGCGTTGTAAAACTCGGAGCGGAATTGTAACCGCGCCCGTTCCTTCAGTTGGAAATCCTTGAAAACCGCGATGTCCCAGTTATTGATTCCCGGACCGCGAATCAAAGTCTTGGCAGCGTTACCCAGAGTGCCCACTGCGGGTAACCGAAAGACCTCGGTCCGGAAGTTCCGGTAGAAGGTGCGCTGGCTCTTGGGCAACACGGGATTCTCCAGGACCACGATGCGCGCGCCTTGGGAGGCGGAACCGGTAATATCAATGGGCGTCGTGGTCGAGAATCCGACACCCAGCGGGGCTCCGCTCGCGAAGCTGGTTATGCCGGATAACTGCCAGCCCGCGGTGAGATGCCGCAACAGGGCATTAGTCAAGCGGGGCGCCGGCACGTCCCAAACGTAATTGGTCTTCAAAACGTGTGTCCGGTCGTAACTGGCAAGGCCGTAATTCCAGACACGTACCGGCACCAGGGGGCTGACCGACTCGCTGTCGGTATCATTGAAATCCATGGCTTTTGACCAGGTCCAGGCGGCGCCGAATTGCAAGCCCGAGGTGAAGCGGCGCTTGGCCTGCACCTGCAAGGAATGGTAATTCGAGCTACTGGCGCCTTCCATGATGTTGATGGCGTTGTAGCCGGGGATCGGTCGCAAAAAGGCGCTGGGCAGCGGTCCGGAGGGCAGGGTAGGGTCAGCGTTTTTCGGATCGAAGTTGGCGCCCAAGGGCACGGGATTGATGTCGCGCCGCCAGAGCAGATGGCGGCCGAGGGAACCGCCATAGGCCACGTCCAGTACGGTCCCGTAACCCACGTCCTGCTGGATAGAAAAACTGAAGTTCATCACTGTGGGCAGATAGCCCTCGACATCGGCGCCGATCACTGTGCTCGGAAAGTCAAGACCCGTGGCCGACAATAGATTTCGAAGCTCACCAAAGCTGACTACCGGCGTGCGCAGCAGCGGCGGCTGGCCGGTCAGAGGTCCCGCGAATCCTTCCGTGAAGAAGCGGTTATAAAAAAGGCCGAAGCCGCCCCGGAGGGCGGTCTTGCCGTTGCCGAAAACGTCGTAGGCGAAGCCGAAACGAGGCGCCCACTGGATCCCGCGCGTTTTCACCAAGGCCCGCGGATAACCGCCCTCCCCGGCCACCACCATCCCGTTGAACGGGTTGCCTACGCCCGGCGCGATGGCGCCGATCTGCGCCACGAAATAGGTCTGGCCGGTGACAGGGTGGACTCCGATCCTGCGCCGCTGGGCATCCAGGGCGGGCCGGATGAGCTGCGGCGCTTTGGCCCAGTCATAGCGATCAGCCACGAAACCGGCCATGAAGTTGTCGCGTTCCGTGATGGGCAGCGTGTAGTACATGCGGAGGCCGTAATCGAGCACCAGTCTGCGGGTCACGCGCCAGTTGTCCTGGACAAAGAACTCGCGCCCTCCCGTTCGCTGGCGCATCCACGCGGGTCCGCTGATCTCGGCGTAAGAATTGAAGACGCCTAAAATGGCGTTGGAGTAAGCATAGTTGGTGTCGTACGGGTTGTTGACATTGCGCCCGAAGTCGAACGACCCGTTGAAAGGCACCGCTTTTTTCTGGTGGCGGAAGAAGGTCTCGATGTAGACGCCCGCCTTGAAGGTATGGGCGCTGCGGTGCAGGGTGACGTTGTTCTGCCAGTTGAACAGGTGATAGCGATTCCAGAGCGGGAAGCGGCCCTCGAAGTAGATTTCGGCGGCATTGGGCACGCCCCCGAAGGTAGCGTTGGGCACCACTTTCAGGGGATTGGCCTGCGGGTAAAACTGGCCGATCTGAAAGCCGACCGTTTCTCTCAGGTTGCGGCGGAGTTCCTCCTCCTTGATAGAGTTTTCAGCCGGCTGGTTGAGGTAACCGAAGCTGAATTCATTGAGCAGAGAAGGCGAAATGACTTTCGTGTAGCGGGCCGTGACGCTCTTGGGATGGTTCCACCAGGTCTGGCGTCTCTGCGGCCAGTTGGCTGTCTGCGCGCAACCGGATGAGCAGGTCTGGTCCTCGCTGAAGGCGGAGTAACTGACGGCGAGGAAATTGTTCGCGTTGGGATTGTAATCCAGCTTCAGGGTGCTGGTGCTTTTCGGCATTTCGTTTTCCGAGACGAAGACATAGTTGTACTGGCCGCGCGAGATCGCCCGGTTCAGGAAGTTCGGATCGGGGAACATTTTCAAAAGCGCCTGACCGTTGCGGTCGATCCGGGCAGGCGGGATCACGTTGCCCGGGAAAGGCGCCCCTCCGCTGTAAGGATCCTTGATGACGATGAGTTTGTCGTTGAGGTCCACGGAAGCCGAAAAGTTGCCCTGCTTTTCCAGGGCGGTAGGCACGGTGCGTTGGCCCGTGGTCGCGGTTTTGGTCGGCCAGAACTCCTGGTGCCAGAAAAAGAACAGCTTGTCACGCCCCGTGTTGAACTTCCGTGGTATGAAAATCGGGCCGCCGATGTTATAACTCCAGGTGTTATAGCGGTACCGCGGCTTCGGCACGCCACGCTGGTTGTTGAAGAAATCATTGGCGTTGAACTGCTGGTGGCGCTTGAAATAAGAGGCCAGCCCGTGAAACTCGCGAGTGCCGCTCTTGGTGACAATCTGGATGTTGGAGCCGGCCATGCGCCCGTACTCGGCCTGTAGTTTGCTGATGAGGATCTTGACCTCGCTGACGGCGTCCTGACTGACCGTCAGTTTCAACATGGACCCGTTGCCCATGTCGGTGGCGGGCACGCCGTCCACGGAGATGTTATTGAACGTGTTGCGGTTCCCCATCACGTTGAAGTTCGAGGAGCTGCTCAGATCCTCTGCCTCGCTGACGACAACCACGCCCGGCAGTAGGCCGACCAGGTCCTTCACGTTACGTCCGCGCAGGAGCAGCCGGTCAACCTGGACGCTCGTCACCACGTCAGCCCGTTCCGCGCTTTGCGTCTGGACCACCGCCCCGCCCCGGTCCGTCACCGAGACCGTCTCAGTGATGGTCCCGATCTCGAGTCGGATGGATCCAAGCGGCAATCGCTCGCCGGTGGCCAGCTTGATCCCCTTGCGCTCGTATTTCTTGAAGCCGGCCACGGCGACCGTCAGGTCGTAGGCGCCCGCGTCCAACCCGCTCAGCAGGAAATCGCCCCGTTCGTCCGTGCGTGTGACGCGGGTTGCCCCCGTCGCTGGCTGAACCAACTGCACCTCTGCGCCCATCACGGGCATTCCTGAGGGATCCACCACCGAGCCGGAAATGGACCCGGTGACGATCTGGCCGCTCACCCGACCGGCAGCAGCGCCGAGTAGCAAGGTGATGCTGGTCAACAGAAACCAAGGCAGGCTCGTTCGGTTACGTGTCATGGCTCCCCCCCGGTGACACACTCACGCCTTCTCGGACGCAACCAAGTTTATCTCGCTTCCCCCGCCTTGTCAACCCGTAGGAGCGGGTTCACTGAGGCAGGTGCTGGTGTCCACCGCGAGCGTCAAACCGTCCCGCCGCGGGAGCCGGTGGCGATCGGCGTGTTCAACTCAGAGCACCCACGCGCGCAATGCGCGAGACCAGATCGTCCAGCTCCTGGCGGCTCTCGATCCCGATGGTGAAGCAATCCACGCAGCCCAGCGTCATGGCGTAGCGCAGGCACTCGTCGGCACGCGAACGCAGCCGTCCCACTCCCAGGATCTTCATGCCGATGACGCCCTTGCCCGCAGCCTTGGCTTTCTTGAGCACGGGGACCACGGCGTCGGGCGGGCCGTCCATGGCGACCCGGGCCGGATTGATCCGCGCCAGGATCACCTGCACCCAGGGATTGGCGGCAGCCGCCGAAAGAGCCGCCAGGCTGTGGCAGGAAACGCCTTGCGTACGCACGATGCCGCGCTCGCGGGCTTCCGCAATCACGTACATGACGGGCTTCATGCGCTCGGGCCAGTCCCCGGCGATCATGCAGTGCAGCAGAAGGATGTCAATGTAATCCGTGCCCAGCTCGCGGCGGAAGCGATCCAAGTCGGCGCGCATTTCGGCTGCGGTGGAGGCGCGCGTCTTGGTGAGGATGGTCACCTTCTCGCGCGGGACCCGCCGGAGGCCGTGACGCAGGTGTGGATGGGTGCCGTACTGATCCGCGGAGTCCCAGAATCGGATGCCGCGATCCCAGGCTGCCTGGAGCAGATCCGCCAGCCCTCCCAGACCCAGTTTCCGCGTCTGGTTGGAACTGCCGCCTACGCCGTTCGTTCCCGTGCCGACGGCCAGACGCGTAACGGGAACTTTCATCGGCCCCAGAAGCACGGGATCAGAAGCTTGCGCCGCAGCTGGCGCGGCCCGCAGCAGGGCAGCCCCTGCCGTGTGGATACCCATTTGCAGAAACGTCCGTCGTTGCATTGGCCCCTCTGGTTCAACTTACCACACAGGAATCGCGGGATAGAATGGGCAGCATGACGAAGGCGCATTTGCTGGTCGCCATCGTGGTTTCTGTGACCGCAGCCTGGGGCCAGAACCGCTGGCAGGCGCGTTCCATGGTCGTCTCGCGCATGGGCATCGTGGCCACCAGCCAGACGCTGGCCTCCCAGGCCGGAGCGCAAGTACTGGCCCGCGGCGGCTCCGCCGCAGACGCAGCCATCGCCGCCAACGCGGTACTTGCCGTGGTCGAGCCGATGAGCTGTGGAATGGGTGGCGATCTGTTCGCCATTTACTGGGAAGCTCGTACTGGCAAGCTTTGGGGCCTGAACGCGAGCGGCTGGGCGCCCCGCGGCCTCACCATCGAGGTTTTGAAACAGCGCGGCTACAGCTCGATGCCGCAATCGGGCATCCTCTCGGTGAGCGTGCCGGGAGCAGTGGAAGGCTGGAAGAAACTGCACAGGCGCTTCGGTCGCTTGCCGTGGCAGGACCTGTTCGCGCCCGCCGTCTATTACGCGCGCAACGGCTTTCCCGTGACCGAGATCATCGCCGAGCACTGGAAAGACAGCGAGACCAAGCTGGCCGCGGATGCCGAGGCGCGTCGCGTGTTCCTTCCCGGCGGCGTCCCGCCGAAGACGGGCGAGATCTTCCGCAACCCCGACCTCGCCCGCGCCTTCGAGTTACTGGCGCGCCTGGGCCCCGACGCGTTCTACAAGGGACCGATCGCCGAAGCCCTGTTGCGCACTTCCCGGCGATTGGGCGGCGTTCTGGCGCCGGAAGATTTGAGCGAGTTCGAGGCGGAATGGGTCGAGCCGATCTCGACCACCTACCGCGGCTGGACCGTCTACGAACTTCCGCCCAACAGCCAGGGAATCGCGGCTCTCGAGATGCTGAACATCATGGAGCACTTTCCGCTGCCGGAGTGGCCTGCCGCGAGCGCTCGGGCTTGGCACGTCAAGATCGAAGCCCAAAAGCTGGCCTACGAGGACCTGCGCCGCTACGTCGGCGATCCGCGTTTTGCGCGCGTGCCGGTCGCCGGGCTGCTCTCCAAAGCCTATGCGGCCGAACGCGCGCGTCTGATCCGTCTCGATCGCGCCGAGTGCGCGCCGTCCGCGGGATCCCCGCCGCCGGGCGACACCGTTTATCTTGCCGTAGTGGATCGCGAGGGCAACATTGCATCCTTGATCCAGAGCATTTACCTGCACTTCGGCTCGGGCGTGGTCGTGGAGGGCATGGGATTTCATTTGCATAATCGGGCCGCCCTGTTCGAGCTGGATCCCGGGCATCCCAACGCGCTGGCGCCACGCAAGCGGCCTTTCCACACCATCATTCCCGCCTTCATGGAGAAGGGTCCTCTCAAGGTGGGCTTCGGCATCATGGGCGGTTACAACCAGGCTCAGGCTCACGCGCAGTTTGTTTCTTACCTGGCCGACCACGGCATGAACATCCAGGCGGCTCTCGAGGCCCCGCGCTTCACCAAGCTGACTTTCGGCGGCTGCGATCTTATGATGGAATCTCGGGTTCCGCTCGAAGTTCGCAGCGAGCTGGCCCGCCTGGGTCACCGGATTACCTGGCTTGGTGAGTTTTCGGGGAGCGTGGGTGGAGGCCAGGTGGTCATGCACGACGCAGCGGCTCGCGTCAACTACGGCGCCTCCTCGCCGCGCAAAGACGGCGCCGCCGTGCCCGAGCCGGACCCGTATTACGAAAGGGGCAGACCATGATCACGCAACTTGGCATCCGGAACTTTCGCAGCATCGAGGAAGCCGATATCCAACTCGGGCGGATTAATGTCTTCTACGGCCCGACGGCTTCGGGGAAGTCGAGCGTACTCTACGCACTGCTCGTTTTCAAGAACTTCGTGGCCAATCCTAACCGGCGCGCCGATGGCCTATTCGATCTCGGTTTCGTGAATCTCGGCGGTTTTGAAGCGTGCGTGTTCGATCACCAGCGAGATCGCCGAGTGCTTGTGGCCTGCACGGTGGCATCCGGCCCCAACCAAGCCGGGTATCACGTCGGTCTTGGCGAGAATGACGCTCTCCTTGAACTCAGAGCCGGCGGACCTGACCTCGAGACTCTTTTGGACGCCCCCGACTTCATGCTAAGAGCGGAGGTGAGCCTGCCCTATCCGGTTAATCAGAACTTCTCGAAACAGGTGGGTGACCTCACGGTCAACTGGAACGGAATCGCGGCTTCCATTGCTGCCCCGCCGGAACTTAAGCCTGACGCCGACAAGCTGGCGAAGCTTCTCAATGAGCCCTTGGGCGCGATCCAAAAACTGGACATCGCCCCGCAGCGCCGGGGCTTTTACAAACCGAGTTACACCACCACGCCCCTTTCACCCATTCCGACCAGCGACGACGAGGTCGCCTCGGTCATACTCTCGGATGATTACCTGCAGGGCCGAATCTCGTTCTACCTCGAAAGGATTCTCGGTCGCGACTTCCGGCTTCACGTGCCGTTAGGAACCCATGCAGCGTTCTTTCAAACGACGGACAAAAGCACCGGTACACCAACTCTTCTGGTCAACGACGGCTATGGCGTGAATCAGGTGATCTACATGCTGACGAAGCTGCTCGCGCACCCGCGCGGCGCGGTGTTGATCGAAGAGCCGGAGGTGCACTTGCATCCTACGGTCGTACGAAACTTTGCGCGCGAGCTCTGCTCCATTGCGAACCAACGGGACAAACAAGTCTTGCTGACGACCCACAGCGAAGTTTTTCTGACCGCAATGCTGGCGGTGGTAGCGGAAGGGCACCTCAAACCCCAGGATCTTTGCATCTTCTTCTGCACCAAGGAGGGGCGTACCAGCAGGTTCGAGCGGCAAGAAGTCAACGCCGCCGGTCAGATCCAAGGTGGCCTGCGGGGCTTCATCGAGGCGGAGCTGGAGGATCTCAAGAGGCTGCTGGGCGTTAAGGCAGAGGACCGATGAAACTGGTCGTGGACGAGTGGTTGTGGGCCGACGCTGGGGGCGACAACGGCGAGCAGCGGCAAAAGGAGTCCCTCCGCTTTCTCGAGGCCGTATTCGAGCGCTGCGATAAAATCGTCATCCCCACCGGTACGGAGTTCGCGGCTAAGTTCTGGAAGTTGTGCAGCAAGGCCGCTCCGGGCGACCAGCGGCGCCAGCTCGTAAAATACTTTCGGCAATGCTTCGAGCTGAATTCAGCCAAGACCGAGAAATTGCACCTGAGAACGAATACACCCGAACAGCTCCAATCGGTGGCGAACGTGAAGCCCGATGATCGTTACCTGGTTCTCACTTACTGGCAGAGCCAGGCAGATTGGCTCGTCACCACGGATCAAGCGCTGCTCGGTGCCCTCCGAGAACTGGGTATCCGCACCGCTTACCGCGACGAATTCCTCCGCGAGTATCTTTCCGGCGCTTAAAACGCTTTCGATGACCGGGCTTTTTCGAGGGCTGTGAGTATGGCGGCCAACGCGGCGCCGGCATCACTTTCTCCCCCGAACCGCAGCCGGTTGTAATTGCGAGTGAACTCGCGGACCATGCCGGCCAGCTCTGAGTCCGGCAGCACGGCGGCAAACTCGGCCGGCGTCAGCCACGGAGGCTTGCGATAGCCGCGTCGCTGCAGCACGCGGAGCAGGCGCTGGTAGAGCAGAGTCGCCTCCGCCGGATTTCCGCGGCCGCGCCCCAACCGGCGCAGACCGCGTCGCACCCGCCAGCTTTGCGGCGTTCGCACGGCCAGCGTCACCGCCAGCGCTACGAGCAACACGAATGCGACCAGGACCGGCCAGCGTGATCGCACCAGGCCCTTTGCTCGAGTGACCGCGCTCGTGGACCGTTCCGCAAGCGCTTCCAGCCACCGCGTTCCCAAACTCCGGCTGGTTCGCTCCATGCGCGAGGCCAGCACGAGCTGGCGGGCCAGATCGTAACTCAGGACCCACTCCTGCCAGAACGTCTCGGTGGCGTCCAGGTAAAAGGCGAGATGCGCCAGGGGAGACAGCGGCTGCGGACGTGGGGACGGCGGCGTGGGATCGAACGCGGTCCAGCCGATGGCGGGCAGGTAAGCTTCCACCCAGGCGTGCGCGTCCGAAGCCCGCAGTACGTGCCAGCCGCTGACCGGATTGTAGACGCCGCCCTGAAAGCCGGTCACTACGCGCGAAGGGATGCCGACGGCTCTCAGCAGCACGGCCATCGCGGAAGCGAAGTACTCACAATGGCCGCGTCGGCCTTCGAAAAGGAACCAGGCCAGAGGGTCGGCTGGGGGCTGCTCGGGCAGCCGACTGGTATAGCCGTAATTCTCCTTCAGGTACCTTTCGATGGCGAGCGTGCAGGCGTGCGCCGATGTGAAACCCTCGGCCAGGCGGTGCGCGAGGGCGGCAATGCGCGGGTCCAGTGCCGGCAAGTCCAGGCAACACTCAAAGACCTCGGAGGGAACCGGCCGGCGCGGGAGCGCGCCCGGCGCGACCTCCTCGGGCAGAAAGGCATGGACGCCGTAGCGGAGGATGCCGCTTACAGGCGTTACCGGACGCAGACTCTCGTTGGGTTCGCGGATCACCGCGGGCAGGCTCGTCCACAGCAACTCGGGGACGCCCGCGAAGAAAAGGGCGTCGGCGGCCGAGCCATCCAGCATGACCTCGTAGCTGAGGCGGCGCCCGCCCTGGATGGGAGCCGAGTCGGCGAGCTTGAGCAAGCGATCTTGCGCGGGCAGCACGGTGCGGGGCCCGGGCGGGTTGTACCACCGCCGGCCGTCGAAGCGGCTCAAGGCCACGCCTCGCCATTTCAGGTGCAAGCCGGCCGCATCGCTGCCCAGCACCCGCGCACGGAGCACCGGCCGCGGGTTCTCCAGCAGGCGACCGATGTCGCCCAGGCGCACTTCCTGCGCGAAGCCGGGGAGTTGGAAGCGCCAGGGCGCCAGCCGGCGGAACGCTGCCTCCGCGGTTCGCGGCAGCACGAAAAACAGGGCGCTGGTCAATACCAGAATGGCGCCGGTGAGCCAGACCGAGAGCGCCGCCAGCCGCCAGGACAGGCGTCGCGGCGGCGGGCCCGAGGCGGGAGAGGCGTTCAGCGAGCGGCGAATTTCCGCGCCGGTAAGGGTAGCGACCCCGAACAGCAGAAACAGCACCAGGAAGACGAAGAAGTTGACGTCGAGCGATACCGAAGCGGCCCCGAGCAGTTCGAGGAACGCCAGTGCGATCAAGACCCCGTACTCGCGCGCCGTCCGGGCAGCGAGGACGAAGATGGCGGTCAGGGACAGGATCAAGTGGATGCCGGCAGTGAGAAGGTCCCGGGAAACCAGTTTCCAGTCCACGAAGGCGAAGACCACAGAAGCCAGCGCCAGCCAGTGGGCCCATCGCGCGGGAAGCTGCCAGCGGAGGATGCCGGCGGCCGCGCCTGCGCGCAGCGCGAGTGCGGCGGCGGTGACCAGGAGCGAGAGCGGCTCCACGCGACCCGATCCTGCCAGCGCCAGGTAGCCGCTAGCGAGCAGGCCGAGGACCGAAAGCTGAAAGAAGCGTTCGACGGCGTGAACCGAATCCGGCGGTCGCTGGCCCGTACCTCGCCGGTCCACAAGCCCTCCACTTCTTTCATTGTAAAAACCCGTCAGCCCCAACCCGGCGCCTGTGTTAAAACGATGAAGTGCGTCTGTTGCTGGCCAATGATCATCCCAAAGGGCGCTCCGAAGAACTGTTTGCACGCTTCCAAACCGAGCGGGTGCTCGAGCGGCTGCGCGCTCTCGACGAACGGGCGCGGCGCGAGGGCCTCCGGGCGCTGCACGCCGACCAGGACCTGCTGATACGGATCGGCATGGAAACCGACAGCACGGGCCGCGTCACCAAGAACGGCTACGGGGTGTTCAATCTGAGCTGGCAGGTGCCGCAGCACCCGGAATGGCCCGCGATGATCGCGGCCGAGGTGGACGAGCTGCGAGCGGGCGTGCATCGCGCTCATGGGGTCCGGTTGCGTTACCTGCTGTGGTGCGGCATGGGCGGCTCGGCCGAGGACAAATCCATGTACCTGGCCACGGGGCTGCTGGGCCGTCGCGTGCGTTGCTACGTGGCGGATTCCACCGATCCGGCCAAGCTCAAGTGGATCCTGGAAGACATCCGCCGCCGCGATCAGCGTTCGCTGTCGGAGATCTTGAAACGAACGCTGGTCGTCGGCATGGCGATGGGCATGACTTCCTACGAGCCGGTGGTGAACCTGGAAAAGCTCACGACTCTGTACGAAAAACACCGCATCCCCAGCCAGGCGAATTTTCTGTATATGACGCTGCCGGGGTCGGTTCTGGACGGGTTTGCGCGCCCGCGTGGTTACCGGCGGGTCGAGTTGCAGCCCGACAACGCCAACAGCACCGCCGGGCGGCACAGCGGCCCGCTGACGCGCGGCAGCCTGTACCCGCTGGCTCTGGCGGGCGTGGATCTGGAGAGCTGGATGAAGGGCGCTGTCCTGGACGATGAGCAGATCCACACGGCGTGGCGCCTGGCGTCTTTCCTTCACGCCCAGGGCGAAGCCGGCCGCGACAAGCTCACGCTGCTGCTGCCGCGTTGCTGGAAAGGCGCCGGGATCTGGACCAAGCAGGATTTCGAGGAAAGCCTGGGCAAGAGCGAACAGCTCGGCCTGAAAGTCGTCATCGGCGAGAAACCCAAGCTGGCCGAATACCGATCCCCCAGGGATCCGAGGCAGGACCGCGCGTTCCTGGCCGTTCAGGTGCAGGGTGAGCAGCATCCGGAGGCCGCCAAGATCGCACGGCTGAAAGCAGCCGGCTATCCCACCGCGGTTCTCGCTTTCGAACGCGGCTCGCTGCTGTCCTCGTACATGCAGTTCATCCATTACACGGTATTCGGCGTGGCCTACTTGCGCGAGATGAACTTCGTCACACAGCCGAGTGTGGAGCTCTACAAGGCGGTGGCTGCGGAGATCTATCAGGAGGCGCTGCGTGTCGGCGGCATCCGGCGCACCGCGGCCTGGCGGCAGATGATGGAGACGCCGCGGCGAGCGCGCTTCGGTCCGGTCACGCTCTGTTATCACCTGCTGGAGGGGGGCGAGGAGGGAGGCGACGCGCCGGCGCCGGAACGCTATGCGCGGCTGCTGCACCGGGAGGCGGCCGCAGGCAGCGTCAGCTACGGCGAGCTGACGTTCTTCGGCGACACGCGCTACTGGCCGCAGGGCGTCGCCACGCTGCGCCTGTTGAAACAGGCGGCGGGCGAATTGTTCCGCTCGGGACTGAAGATGCCCGCCGACGTGTACGAGGGCCCGGCGATGAACCACTCCTACCACGAGATGATCATCGGTCATGGCCGGTGTTTCTCCACCGTGCTCGCCACCCTGCGTCCGGAAGAACTCGCGGCGGCGGGTTACAGCGCCGACTACCACCTGGCGCAATTCCTGGCCACGCAAATCGCACTGGCGAGGCGCCGGCGTCCGGTGGTCGCGCTGCTGCTGGACGATGTCGAGCCGGACAGCCTGTCGGCTTTGCAGGAATTCTTCCATCGCGCAGCCGTGGCCTTGAAGGCGGCAGCCCGCCGCAGCGCGGCCGTCGGTGTACTCTGAGACAAGCCGCACGAGAGTCCGTCTATGGTTCGGTACAGACCCGCTCGAACGGATCGCAAGAAGAAGCAGCCCAGCGGGCTGCGGTCGGCGATCCCGTGCATCGTGCTGCTCATCAGCGGCATGGCCCTGTTCTTCCTGTTGCTTTACGCGATCCTGCGAGGCGTCTGAATGTTGCGAGCCGACCAGCGAACCGCCGACCAGTTGCGCCCGGTGCGCATCACGCCCGGCTATCTGCTGACCGCCGAAGGATCGGTGCTGATCGAGATGGGCAACACCCGGGTGCTGTGCGCGGCGTCCCTGGACGAGACGACGCCGCAGTTTTTGCGGGGAACCGGCAAGGGATGGGTGACCGCCGAGTACTCGCTGCTGCCTCGCGCCACCGTGACGCGCACGCCGCGCGAGCTGTCGCGGGGCCGGCCTTCCGGCCGCACGCAGGAGATCCAGCGGCTGATCGGGCGCTCGCTGCGCGCGGTGGTGGACCTGGAAGCGCTGGGCGAGCGGACCATCATTCTGGATTGCGACGTCATCCAGGCCGACGGCGGCACACGCGCCGCGGCCATCACGGGCGCTTTCGTGGCCCTGGCCCAGGCCGTCAGCCAACTGGTCAGCTTCGGCGCGGTGAAATGGCAGCCCATCCGTGATTACGTGGCGGCGGTCAGCGTGGGGCTGGTGGAGGGCGAACCGCTGATGGATCTCACTTACGAGGAAGATTCGCGCGCGCAGGTGGATATGAACGTGGTGATGACGGGGTCGGGTCAGTTCGTGGAGATCCAGGCCACCGCCGAGCAGACCCCGTTCAACGACGAGCATCTCAGCGTGCTGCTGGGGATGGCCCGCCAGGGCATCGCCCGGCTGATCGAGATCCAACGGGAACTCGTGAAGCTGCCGTGATCCTGTATTGTGCGACCACCAATCCCGGCAAGCTGAGTGAGTTCCGCCAGGCGGCGGAAACCTACGGCGGAGGCCGGATTCAGGTCGAACTGCTGCCCGGGCTGGAGGGGATCGCGCCCTGCGAGGAGACCGGCCGGACCTTCGAAGAAAACGCCGTCCAGAAAGCGCTCTACTACGGCGCCCGCGCGCCGGGGCTGCTCTTTGCGGAGGATTCGGGGCTGGAAGTGGATGCGCTCGGCGGAGCCCCCGGCGTGTTCTCGGCGCGTTTTGCCGGGCCCGGGGCGACCGACGAAGCCAATAACCGCCTGCTGCTGGAAAAATTGCGCGGCGTTGCCGATCGCACGGCGCGCTTCGTTTGCGTGGTGGCCCTGGCCGACCGCGGCCGGCTGGTCTGCACGTTCCGCGGCGTGGTCGAAGGATGCATTGCCGAGGCGCCGCGCGGGCGCAACGGCTTCGGATACGATCCCGTTTTCTATTACGAGCCGTTCGGCGCCACCTTCGGCGAAGTCAGCGCAGAACGCAAGCTGAGGGTCAGCCACCGCGGCCAGGCCCTCCGCCGGCTCATGCAGTGGCTGGCGGCGTCGCCGGAGCTCGGCCGTTGATGCGCCGTCAATATCCCTCGGGCCGGATCCAGAAGCTTTCTTCCCAGTAGCCGCCGGGCGGCACGCTCTGCAGTTCGGGGTAGCGGCCCGCGTGCGCCAGGTTGAAGGCGTTCGTCACGGCGGTCATGGGTTCGAAGCAGATGAAGCTGCGGCCCTTGGGAGCATAGATGACCGCCACGGGATACTTCGGCCCGAACAGAACGCTTATCTTTTGTTTCTGTCCGCGGACCCAGAACTCCGCTCTCCCGGCCGCGTCGCGCACCAGGCCGGTGAAGACGTCGTCCAGGTGCGTTCCGCCGAGCGGAACGGGATCCGGCAACCCCGCAGGCTGGCGCTCGCCTGTGGGAAGCAGTTCGGCGGAAAGCACCACCCGTTCCCGCGCGGGCACGCGCACCTGCCAGTCGTCCCGCGGCGCGTCGCTGAGCCGGAAATACGGGTGAAAGCCAATGGCCAGCGGCATCGGTGCGCGCCCCAGATTCTCCACCCGCAGCCGCACTTCCAGCTCTCCGTCTTTCAACCGGTGGGTCATCCATAAAGCATGCGCGAAGGGGAACTGGGCCATCAGATCGGGGTAACGGTAGAATTCGAGCCGGCTGGTGGTCTGGGCGCCGCCGGCGCCGGCCTGAACTTCGGTGACTTCCCAGGCGTCGGAGTAGACCAGTAACCCGTGGATGGGACGCCCGTTCTGATCGCGGCGGAAGTTACCCAGCCCGGGATTGAGCAGATACTTCTTGCCATTGGCGAAGTAAGCCTCGCCGTCCAGCCGGTTGGCCCAGGGCGCCAGCAAGGGATTGCCGCCCAGCGCCGGTTTGGTTCGGAGCTCGGCGAGACCGGAATACGGCGCCCAGAGGATGTCCTCCCCGCGCACGCGCATCCGCCAGGCGTTGTTGCCCAAGGAAGGCGCGATGAACACTTCGATGCCGCGCGCCGCATCGGCCAGGCGTATGTTTTCGACGCCGTCGATCGGAACACGTTCGGCGGTATAAGTCTGACCCGCGGCGGCTGAACAGATCATAAGTGCAGCGCAGAAAGGCTTCATGGCGGGCTCTCCATCGGTCTGAGATCGAGTTCCGTTTCTTCCTGGCAGCAAACGCACTGTCCCGGCGTATAAGAACGGATCGAACATACATCGCACCAGTAAGTGACGATGTACTTGTTTCCGCCCTTGATTACCAGGATATTTTTCTCGTGAAAAGGGCCGGCTCTGAAATGCGAAGCCCCCCGTCGGGTTCCGAAAATTTCCATTTCACGGCCGGCGAGACGCGGGTCGCGCAGGACCTTGAGGCTATCCTCGTCCGCTTCCAGCAGCACGCGTTCGCCGGAGGCCGTGCGCAGCATGGGTTGATCGCCCCGCTCGAGCTCGAGGATTCCCCGAACGGAATCCGCTGCGCCGGCCCACAAGCTCGCAGGCAGCGCCCAGACCGCCTGCACGAATCGGCGCCGGTTCATAACCTCATTGTATCGGGTGAAGTCCCTTCTGCTGCGTCTACAATAGGAAACCGTGGAGCGAATCCCATTGCGCGGCGCTTTGATCGGCTGTGGTTTCTTCGGCCGGATCCAGGCGGAGGCCTGGAAACGGATTCCCGAGGCGGAAATCGCGGCCGCCTGCGATCGTGAGCTGTCGCGGGCGGCAGAAATCGCGTCGCGCGCGTACGCCAGCGCGGAGGAAATGCTGGAGCGCGAGGAGCTGGATTTCTTGGACGTGGCGACGGGTCCGGACTCGCACCTCGAGCTGGTGCGACTGGCAGCCCGGCGCGGCCTCCATGTGATCTGCCAGAAGCCTATGGCGCCGGATTGGAGCCAGGCGGTGGCGATGGTCGAAACCGCTGCGGCCGCCGGCATCCGCCTCATCATTCATGAAAACTGGCGCTGGCAACCCTGGTACCGTGAGGCGCGCGAGCGCATCCGGCAGGGCGCCATCGGACAGCCCGTCAGCTACTGGTTTCGCGTGCGCCGCGGCGATGGCGCCGGCGCCGATCCGTATGCGCGGCAACCTTACCTCCGGACCATGCCCCGTTTTCTCGTTTTCGAGACGCTGGTGCATGCGCTCGACACCGCCCGCATGTTGTTCGGCGACATCAGCGGCGTCTCGACCCTCATGCGCCGCGTCAACCCGCGGATTGCGGGTGAGGATCACGCCGCCCTGCTCGTGCGGCACGAGGAAGCGCTGATCGGCATCGTGGACGGGCATCGTTTCCTGGACCTGGCGCCCGATTCGCCGCCGATGGGCGAGGCCTGGTTCGAGGGCGAACGCGGCTTGCTGCACGTGACTCCGCAGGGGGACCTGGTCGCCAACGGGCGAGTGGTCTGGGAGAATCGCGTCCGGACCGGCTATCGCGGCGACAGCGTGTGGGCTGCGCAGCGGCATTTCGTCGAGTGCCTTCTGAGCGGCGCGCCTGCCGAAAGCGAGGGGCGCGAGTATCTGAAAACCTTCGCTGCGGTCGAAGCCGCCTACCGCAGCGCGGCCGAAGAACGTCTGGTGAACATACGGGAGATCCTGTCATGAGACTGCCGGCAATGTGGTTCGCGCTGGCCGCTCTGATGGGCGGCCAGGACTTCGGCAATCTGCGCATCGAACGCATCGCGGCGGGTCACAGGTTCACGGAAGGCCCGGTCTGGTCGCGCGAGGGATTTCTGCTGTTCAGCGACGTGCCGCAGGATCTGATCCTGCAATGGACGCCTGGGAAGGGCGTCAGCCGCTTCCGCGAATCCTCCCACGGCGCCAACGGCAACACATTCGACGCGCAGGGGCGGCTCTACACTTGCGAGAGCCGGACGCGACGGGTCATCCGCACGGACGCGAAAGGCCGCCTGGAAGTACTGGCGGAACGGTTCGAAGGCAAGCGACTGAACGCGCCCAATGACATCGTGGTGCGCCGCGACGGGCAGATCTATTTCACGGATCCGGCCTTCGGCGCGCAGCAGGAGGTGCGCGAGCTGGATTTTTACGGCGTCTATCACATCACCCCCAAGGGCGAGATCGAGGCCATCGCGCGCTGGCAAACGCGGCCCAACGGGATCGCGCTGTCGCCCGACGGCAGGATCCTCTACGTCGCCAACTCCGACGAACGCAAGGTCTATGCCTTCGATCTGGACCGGCAAGGGCGGGCCTCCAACCCGCGGGTCGTGATTTCAGGCATCGAAGGAGTGCCCGACGGAATGGCCGTGGACGAGAAGGGAAATCTGTACGTCACAGGCCGCGCCGTGTTCGTCTACGCGCCGGAGGGCAGGTTGCTGGCGACGATCGAGATGCCTGAAACGCCCTCCAATTGCGCGTTCGGCGATCCCGACTTCGGCGCCCTCTATGTGACCGCGCGCACGTCGGTGTACCGGATCCGCCTGGACGTCAGGGGCGCGGTGCCATACTGAAGGGGGATGGAACGCAAGTATCCCGAGCGCCCGCTCATCGGGGTCGGCGCCATCGTGGTGGATGGCGATCGCCTCCTGCTGGTCCGGCGCGCCAGCCCGCCGTACCCGGGAGAATGGTCTTTGCCTGGGGGCTTGCTGGAGGCCGGCGAGCGGCTGGAGGATGCGGTGCGCCGCGAAGTGCGCGAAGAGACCGGGCTCGAGGTGGAGGTGCTCTCACTGGCGGGCGTGTTTGAGCGAATCGTGCGCGACGCGGAAGGCCGGCTGGAGTATCACTACGTCCTGCTCGATTATTTCTGCGACGTCCGGGGCGGCGAACTTCGTTCCGGTTCGGATGCCACGGCCGCCGTCTGGGTGAAGCGCGACGATCTGCAAGCCTATCGGCTGACTCCCGGCACGCGGGAATTCCTGGAGAAAGTGTTGCAGGCCCGCACCTGATGCACGAGAGCAGCGCCGCTTTGCTCGAATTCGACGCCCTGCGCGAGCTGCTGGGCCGCTACGTGGCCAGCCCGCTGGGGCGCGCCCAATTGCAACGTTGCGCTCCCGGAGACGATCGAGGGTGGGTGGAGAACCAACTGGCCGAGGTGGCGGAAGCCATCGCCTATTTGGAAGCCGCAGCAAAGCCGCAGCCGGCCGCACGCGGCGCCGCTGTGCGGTTCCGCTTCGACGGCCTGCCGGATCCCTCGGAAGCCTTGGGCAGGCTGCGCATCGAAGGGGCGGCGTTAGAACCGAAGCAGATCCTCGGCCTGTGCGAGCTGCTGGACCGCGCGTGCGACATTCGCGCGGTTCTGTTCTCGGTGGCGCCGCGGTTCCCCAAGCTGGCGGCCCGCGCGGCGGCGATGGGAGAGTTCCGCTCGCTGCTGAAATCGCTGGCCGGAAAGATCCTGCCCGACGGAAGCGTGGCCGACGACGCCAGCCCCGAACTGGCGCGGTTGCGGCGCGAGGTGGAGCGGCAAAGGCGTCTGGTGCAGGAATCGCTCGAACGCTTCGTGCGGGCGCATCGCGAGGACGGCTTGTTGCAGGAGGAATTCATCACGATTCGCAACGACCGTTTCGTGGTGCCGGTGGTGGCGGGACAGAAATGGCGCATGGAGGGCGTGGTCCACGGGGCCAGCGGCAGCGGCCATACGCTGTTCATCGAGCCGCTGGCATCCATCGAGCTCAACAACGAACTGGTGCGGCTGACGGAGGAGGAGGCGCGGGAGGTTCATCGCATCCTGCTGGATCTCAGCGCCCGGCTGAGAGAACAGAGGGAGGCCATCGCCCGGACCGTCCAGATCCTGGGCGAGCTGGAATGGCTGTTCGCGCGCGCGACGTTCGCTCGCGACTTCGGCGCCACCGTCCCGCGCTTCAGTCCGGCTGGGCAGCAGCGCCTGAGGTTGCGCGACGCGCGGCATCCCCTGCTCGAAGACGTCCTGCGCCGGCAGCGCGGGCGCGTGGTGCCGTTCTCGCTCGAGCTGGACGGCGGCGCGCGTGTGCTGCTGGTGAGCGGTCCCAACAGTGGAGGCAAGACGGTCACGCTCAAGACCGTCGGCCTGCTGGCCCTGATGGCCCAGGCCGCGTTGCCCGTGACCAGCGCAGAGACTGAGCTGCCCTTCTTCGATCAGGTACTGGCCGATTTCGGCGACGCGCAATCCATTCAGGAGAGCCTCTCCACTTTCTCCGCCCACATCTCTCGCGTCCGCTCCATCCTCGAGTCAGCCACCGCCGATTCCCTGGTGCTGTTGGACGAGCTGGGCCGCGCGACCGATCCCGAGGAAGGAGGCGCGCTCGGCATCGCCATCCTGGAACACTTGCACCAGACCGGCTGCTTTACTCTGGCGTCCACGCATTTGGCCGCTTTGAAAGTCTACGGCGCCACCACGCCGGGCGTGGTCAACGCGTCCATGGGTTTCGATGAAATCACTCTGGCGCCCACCTACGTGCTGCGGGTCGGCGCCCCGGGCCAGTCCGCGGGTCTGGACATCGCCGCGCGCCTCGGACTTCCTGCCTCCCTGCTCGAGCGGGCCCGCGCCGCCTTGGGGACTCGCGAGCAGGACGTCGCGCGCTTCCTTCGCGAACTCCACGGGCGGCTGGATGAAGTCACTGCGCTCCAGAACGAATTGCACATCGAACGTGACCGGCTGGCGGCCCGCGAACGCGAGCTGGCCGAACGGTGGCAAAAGCGCGAAGCGGCGAAGCTGGCTGAACTCGAGCGCAAGGTCGAAGCCGAGATCGAGCGCTTCCGGCAGCAGGCCGAGCGACTGCTGGAAGAGCTGCAACAGGCGGATGTTTCCGGGAAAAAGGCCCGGCAGCGTGTTGGGCGACTCGAGGGCGAGCTGCGCCGGCAAGTGAGCGCCATCCCGGGAATGAGCCCGTCCCAGAGCCATCCGTCGGATCGCCCGCTCGAAATCCGCGAAGGCGTGCGCGTGCGCTTGCGCGACCTGCGCGAGCCGGCCCGCGTCCGTCGCCTGATCGGTGATGACCGGCTCGAGGTGGAGGCCGGGCTGTTGCGCTTACAGGTCTCACGCGACGAGGTACTGGAGGTTCTGCCCGCCGCGCCCACGCAGCATGCCTTGCCTAAAGGGATCACCTACGAACCCCCGGCGCGCGCGGCGGAATCGCTGCGCGAAATCAACGTCATCGGACGCCACGCCGACGAGGCCATCGAGGCCGTGGACAAGTTCCTCGACAGTGCGGTGCTGGCCTCGGTGAACCGCGTTCGGATCGTCCACGGCCACGGCATGGGCGTTCTCCGGCGGGCGATCTCTGAGTGGCTGGCGCGGCACCCCCACGTCGAGCGCTTCTACCCGGCGCCTCCCCACGAGGGCGGCACGGGGGCGACCATCGTCGAGTTGAAGGAATAGGGTTGCCTTTCCCCTTAATTTCGATGTACATTGTACATATATTCGATTCACTCAGGAGGGCTGACCGCTTATGAGCGACTATGCGCATCCGGAAGTTCTCGTCTCGACGGATTGGGTGGCCCGGCACGGCCGCGATCCCGGGGTTCGTGTGGTCGAGGTGGACGTGGACACCTCCGCCTACGACGAGGGCCACGTCCCCGGGGCCATCGCGTGGTCATGGAAGACCGACCTGTGCGACACCGTGCGCCGCGACATTCTCTCCAAAGAGCAATTCCAGGAGCTGATGCGCCGCTCCGGCGTCGCCAACGACACCACTTTGGTCCTCTACGGGGACAACAACAACTGGTTCGCCGCCTGGGCCTTCTGGCAAGCCAGGATTTACGGCCACCCGGACGTTCGGCTCATGAACGGGGGGCGCAAGAAGTGGCTGGCCGAGGGACGCGATCTGTCGCGCGAGGTTCCGGTATACCCGCGCACCAATTATCGAGCCGCTGATCCCGACCCGTCGCTGCGGGCGTTCCTGCCCGAGGTCCGCGAAGCGATGGAGAAATCCTCCGCCGTGCTCGTGGACGTGCGCAGCCCGGCTGAGTTCACCGGTGAAATTCTCGCGCCGCCCGGATTGCCGGAGACGTGCCAGCGCGGCGGGCACATCCCCGGCGCTCGCAACATCCCTTGGTCGTTGGCCTGCAACGAGGACGGCACCTTCAAATCAGCCGCTGAGCTGCGGGAGCTTTACGGAAGCCAGGGCGTTGACGGATCCAAGCCCGTCATCTCGTACTGCCGGATCGGGGAGCGCTCCAGCCATACCTGGTTCGTGCTCAAGTACTTGCTGGGCTACGGCGACGTGCGAAACTACGACGGCTCCTGGACCGAGTGGGGTAATCTCGTCGGCGCGCCCATCGAACGGGGTTGAGGAACGGGGTGCTCCAGCGCAGGCACCGGCTCGGGGTTGGCTTCACCGGATCCCCATCGTCACGACTCTGAAGCCGCGGTCCGGCGACAAACATCAGAATCGCGTCGTGTCTCTTTCGCCTGAGCTTGTGCGCGGCGCTTCCAACTCCGGCGGTTGGCGTATCGGACCGGCGCGAGCTGCGGGCTGGTCTGGAGGTTGACCTCCTCTTGCAGGTTCCACCCGCGGATCGCGGATCTCATCGGCCGGCGCCGAGGCATGGCGGGGACCTGAAAGGCACGAGACCCCCGCGCATTCGTGTATGTTTCACTTGTGAGGGACTTCGAAACGGGAATTTCCTTTCCCGCAGGCGGCCAGAATAACGTGCGATCGCGAACCTGCCATTGGACATGCACGGCGCGCCGCAGCTACGATGCAGTCATGACGCCTCGCTTGCTGCTTGCGTTCCTCATCTTGGGCCGGCTGGCAGCCGCGCTCCCGCCCGATTTTGGGGCCGGTTTTGCCCGCCGCGACATCACGCCCGAGGAACCCGTTCCCATGTGGGGTTACGCGGCCCGGCGCGATGCCCTGTCGGAGGGAGCGCTCGATCCCCTTTACGCTGACGCTTTGGTGATCCGCGCGGGCGGGGTGAAGCTGGCGATCGTGGGTCTGGATTTGGGGCGCAGCCCGGGCGAAGAGTCGCTGGTCCGTATTCGGCAAAGAATCCGGGAGAAGGCAGGCATTGTGTGGAGCCTGCTGGCGGCCTCGCACACGCATCACGGTCCCGTCCTGGAGCTGACGAATCAGCCGGGCAAGGGCCAAGGCCGCTTCGATGCGGCGCTGCGGTACTACCGCCGGCTGGAAGACGGCATCGTCGAGGCCGTACTGGAGGCGGACGCGCGCATCGCCCCCGCACGCCTGGCCGCAGGCGCGATCCGGCTGGAAGGCTTCAACCGCAACCGGCACAGCAAACGGGAGGCTCCGCCCGTGGATCGTGACCTCGCGGTCCTGCGGCTGGATGACGCCGATGGCAAACCCATCGCGCTGCTGGTGAACTTTGCCGCTCATACCACGATGCTGCCTGCCACGCTGCTGAAGTTTTCCGCGGACTGGGTGGGCGCCCTCAAAGAAACCATCCGGCGCGAGTTCGGGGCGGGGGCGATTTTTGTCCAGGGCGCGGCGGGCGATCTCTCGGTGAATGCGGCCGGGACCAAGGACTATCGCAACTACGGTGAAGCTCTGGCGCAGCGCGCCCTCGAGCTGGCCCGGCAGCTTGCCCCGCAATCGCCGGAGACGGCCTCGCTCGAATTTCGCGAAGAGCGCCTGCGCTTCGATGCGCGCATGGATCTGGCGAATCCCCTGGTGCGCACCTTGCTAGGGCAGGCCTTCTTCCCGGAGCTGGTCGCGAACTACGGGGATGAATATTCCGAGGGCGTCCGGCCTCGCCTGAGCGTGGCTTTGCTGAACCGCCGCATCCCGTTCGTCGCCGTCTCCGGTGAGGTGTTCTGCGCGCACGCGTTGCATCTGAAACAGCGTCTCCGTGCCGGCCCCCTGTTTTTCTTCGGGTTCACCAATGGTTACCACCAGTATTTCCCGACCATCGAAGCGGTGGCCGAAGGGGGCTACGGCACCGAACCTCCGGTTGCGCCCGCCGAGATCGGGGCGGGTGAGCGCGTGATGGACGCGGCCTTGCTCTGGCTTTATCGCATGCTCGGGCGGATCCGGTAGCGATCTGGCTCCGTTGCAAGCAAACTGCCGCTCAGATCCTCAATGGAGGTGAAGCCACGCTTTGACAGGGCTGCGCGGAGCGCAGAGGTAGCCTTCGGGGAGCGGTAGATGGTGACGAACCCCAGGCGCCCGGCCCCGGCGAAGTACGAGAGGAGTGAGCGTCAATCCGGGAGCCTCGAGGCTCCGCCACGCGATACTCGTAGTTCGACCCCTGTCAGCGCCGGTGCAGAAATCCCGATCGTGCCGGTTGAAAAAATCCCCACCCTCTGACGGCGGCTGAGGCCGGCGCCGACTCTCGCAGAGAGGAGGCGCCGAGATCGGTTGAGGGGGAAAGACGTGCACGACATTGGCGAGCTGAGCGGGCAAGGGCTCAGCATCCCGGCGATTTGGTTCCATTACGGGCTTGGGCCGCAAGACGGTCCGCCGGTACCTGCGGGCGCCGGAGCAGGACTTCGGTGTAGCGACCGCGGGCGAGCAGGCTGGACCCCTACCAGCCATACGTCGAGCAGCGGCTCGGAGCCGCGCTCCGGGAGGCTCGGGTGCTGGGGGGGGTAGAGCTGCGGCAGCGCGGCACCGTCGGCGGTTGCACGATGCTGACGGAATGGCTGCGGCCGCAGCGGGTAGGCGCCCGGGTGGCGGCGGTGCGGCGGTTCGAGACGCGGCCGAGCCGGCAGGCGCGGGTGGATTGGGGCCCTCTGGGCGACGTGGAAAGAGAGGGCCAGGTGCGCAAGCTGCGAGTCTTCACCTTCACGCTGGGTGACAGCCGGCTGATAAGGGCCGAGGCGGCGCCGGAGCACAAGCTCGGCACGCCGCTGCGACTGCACCACGGTGGGCGGTTGCACCACGGTGCGCGGTGCATCGTCGAGCACCCGCCGGCGCGGCGCCAGCATTTGGTCGTGATCGAGCCCCAGCAACATGCCGGGATTCCGCTGGGCGCGCGCCAAGAAACCCAGAGGCGGGTGCATCGTAGCCCTCAGACGAAACGCATTTCTGACGAGTCGCCGGTTCGATGCTGCGCTGAAGTCGTGACCGAGAAACCTGCCGACTAAACTCCCAAGTGTCGCAGCAGTGCCGAAGTGAGTCGCCCCGTGGATGAGTGCCTGAAGAGCGAGCTGAGCGTCGAGGCCTTCTACCGGCAGCAGAACCTGGACCGCAGGTCGCGCGCCCGCCGCGACTCGTCGGGGCAGTGGCAAAACGCCGCCGGCCTGAGCCCGCAGCCCCCAGGCGGGGGCCGCGTCGAGCTGGCGCCGGAGCCCGATCCCTTTTTCGACGCACCTCCCAGTGGTGCGGCCCGGTAGTGGCCGGCGGGCGGCGCATCGAGCCGGCGCTTGATTTTCACGCCGCTACTCTGCGCCAACTGCTCCACCTCCTGAAGTCGCGGTGAGCCTGTTCGCCTGGTCCGCCGGAACCCGCATCCACCTCGCCCATGGGCGGCACCGACCTGGGCCAAGGCTTCGATGGTCTCTACGCGCTGGTGCAGCAGCGGCAGGCCCCGACGGTTCAGGGCAGCGGCCAACGCCTTCGGGGTGTGGCCCAACCTGGTCCCCACAGTTCGGGACTGGTGCGGTTTGTGGAGTACGGGGAGTTGGCGTTGAGCACCAACCTGTCCCGACTTGTCGGGACGTGCAAGAGTCCGAGCATTGATCCGCGCACTCACCTGGCGCACGTGTTATCGGTGCCGGTTGACACCAGCAACGAGTGCCTCGGGGAACTTACTTCTTCTCGTCGGGCGGCGTCTCGCAGCGGTTAGAAGGCGGCGCCGCACTTACGGCATAACCTCCCACCCATCGGGAATGGGGTTGGTCTGACGCTTACTGTGTAATCCCTCTGGAGGCGAATCAGGCCGCACTGGCCCTGGTCGTAAATCGCCTCTGGGCTCGCGCGCGGTACGCGCACCAGCCGTTCGGCGAGGACCAACTGCTGTGCCGGTAGTGTCCGCAGAGGTACCGCCAAGCGGCGGACCGCAGCAGGAGCGTGCTGAGACGCGCCGTCGCCGGCGGCGGCGTGTGGGCACCACCCAGGCGAGGCCAACGCCGCATTGGCAGCCGCAGACGCCCGCATCGCCGGCCGCAGACGGATGATTTATCGGACGCAGGCGCTCAGCCATTGTGGTCGCACCCCGGTGATCCTGCTCACCAGCGTCCGGGATCGAGCTGGACATCCTCGCTCAGGCAGACGCCCTTCTGACTCTTTGCGGCCATGTACTCGGTGTCGGTTCCTTCAAAACTACCGACACCAAAAGACACGAAGCCCGCAAGCCACGATAAACCCTTGAGAAACCAAAGACTGGCGGAGAGAGAGGGATTCGAACCCTCGATAGGGGGTTACCCTATACACGCTTTCCAAGCGTGCGCCTTCAACCACTCGGCCATCTCTCCTCGACCTCGTACAGGCTGGCGCGTCAGTTCTATCTTAGCGCAGCGCCTCTCCGCCGACACCGTTCACTCGGCCGTGCGCAGCAAATAGTCCCGGACCCGCAGGTACCACTCCGCGCCAAGTTCCGGCGGCCGCCTCGGGCTATCGCACCAGACGGTGGCGTCGCTGGCGCCCGCGATCTCCAGGATCCTCCGCCGGATCGTGTCTCGCCCCAGCCGGGCTTCCAGAGAGGCGGCCAACGCCACGTCCTGTGCGGCGTTCCGCCGGATCATGCGGCGCACCGACATCGGCGCCGGACTCCCGGTGGGCGCGGCGCCACACAAATACCTCAGAAGAGGTCCTAGAGCCGACCGATCCGCGGGCGCCTCGATGCCGGGCAGCGCCTCCCCGGGTGGGGCGTGGTCAGGTATGCGCGCGGTCCGGATCCTCACCTCCATCGGCGCGATCAGCCACCGATCGCCCACGTTGAGCTGAGCCTCCACTCGCACCCTTCGGACGGGCGCCTGCGCCGGCGTCCACACGTCCAGCCAGAACACGGTGGTCGTCTGGCCGGGAATGGGTTCCTCGGGGGGCTGGGCCCGGCTGTCGTACGGTTCGAGCACGCGGATCAACTCATCCGGGATCCAGGTTTCTCCCGAAGGATGGAATCTTTCCCGGTACAGCGTCAGCCTGAATACCCCTTCGGGATTCTGGCCCAGATGCAACCGAAACGGGGTCCCCTCGGGGACGGTCACCGCGAGATGAAACGACGCGTAACCGTTGCGAGCCACTGCGGGCGACAGGATTTCACGCGGCCGCTCACTTCGGTCCGCCGGCACGATCCTTCCGTACGGATCGACACGCTGGAACTCCGAATAGATTCGGAGTTGGATGGGCTGTGCGTCAAGCGCTCCTGCCGCCCACATCAACGCCGCCAGCCATCCGAGATACTCACGCCGCACGTTGGAATCCCCACCTATGCCAGAGGAAGATTCGCTTCTGCCTTCAGCGAGAAATCGGCGAACTCGCCGCGAAGCAGCTTGGGATACGCCGCCGCCGCGATCATGGCCGCGTTATCCGTGGCCAGCGCGGGTGACGGAAAATACACCGGGCACGGCAGCGCCCGCCGGGTCGTCTCCTGCCTCAGGCCCGCGTTAGAGGCTACGCCGCCGGAAAGAATCAACGACCGCGCCCCGATCATCCCGGCTGCCTGCGCCGCGCGCCGCAACAACTCTTCGATCACCGTGCGCTGGAACGAGGCCAGCAGATCCAGAGTCGCCTGCGGAGTGACGGCAAGCCACTCTTCGACAGAGGGCTTCGGATTCCGGGCCAGCAAAGCTCGACGCGCCTCGATTTCGGCCTGCATGTCGCGCGACTCCACCCACCTCAGGACGGCCGTCTTCAAGCCGCTGAAACTGAAATCCAGCGGATTGCCCTTCATGCGCGCCAGGGTGAAAGCAACAGCCTCGGGGTTGCCGAACGCGGCCAGCCGGTCTATGACTGGCCCGCCCGGGTAGCCGAACCCCAACAGCTTGGCGACCTTGTCATAAGCTTCTCCCGCCGCATCGTCGCGCGTGCGACCCAGCAGCCGGTATCGCGGACCTTCGTCGTATTCGAACAAGTGCGTATGCCCGCCGCTCACCACCAGCGCCAGCGCGGGATACTCGATCGCACGACCCTGGCGTCTGGCCTCCAGCAAGACCGCATGAATGTGACCCTCGAGATGGTTGACGGCGATCAGCGGCAGGTCGCGAGCGAAGCAGAGCGCCTTGGCGTAGGTCATGCCGACCAGCAACGATCCGACCAGACCCGGTCCGGCCGTGACGGCAACCGCCGCCATCTGGCCCAGATCCTTGCCCGACCGCTCCAGCGCCAGCCTCACCACCGGTACGATGGCTCTCAGATGTTCGCGCGACGCCAGCTCCGGTACCACGCCCCCGTAGGGAAAATGGGCGCCGAGCTGTGAAGCCACCACCGAGGAAAGAATCGTCTCACCCGCCCGGACCACCGCCGCGGCGGTCTCATCGCACGAGGTCTCAATGCCTAGAATAAGAGCGGACGGGCTATCGCACATGCGTCTGTCCGATTTCGATTATGAGCTGCCGCCGGAGCTGGTCGCGCAGGAGCCCTTGCCTGATCGCGCCGCCTCGCGCATGCTCGTGGTGTACCGGCAGCACCAGCGCTGGGAGGACCGCGCCTTCCGTGACTTGCCCGAATTCCTGGGACCCGGCGATTGCCTCGTGCTCAACGATTCCCGTGTGCTGCCCGCCCGATTGCTGGGCCGCCGGGCCGGGGTCCGAGCGCGGCCAATCGGCAAAAAGAACCCGGCGCGCAAACAATACTTGAAGGGCCAAGTCGAGGTCCTCCTGTTGCGGCCCTCCGCGGAGGATCCCGCCGTCTGGCAGGCCTTGGTTCATCCGGGCCGAAAAATGCGACCGGGCGAGCGGGTCATCTTCGACGACGGGCTGGAAGCGGAGATCTTGCGCTGGGGACCTTTCGGCGAACGCACGATTCGCCTTCATTGTGACGGGGACCTCTTCGACAAGCTGGAACGCATCGGACACGTGCCCTTGCCTCCGTACATTCGCCGGCCCGATCGCCCCGAGGACCGTGAGCGATACCAGACCGTCTACGCCCGCAAGCCCGGCTCGGTGGCCGCTCCCACAGCGGGTTTGCACTTCACGCCCGAGATCCTCGAGCGTTGCCGACAGGCCGGCGCCGAAGTGGCTTGGGTAACCCTGCACGTCGGCCTCGGCACCTTTCAACCGGTTCGCGCCGATCCCATCGAACAACAGAAGTTGCATTCGGAGCCCTTCGAGATCTCGGAGGAGAATGCTGCCCGGCTGCGAGCGGCTCGCCGCCTCGTCGCGGTGGGCACCACCTCGGTGCGTGTCCTGGAAACCGCGGTTCGCACCCACGGGCTGGCGGCCATGCGCGGAGAAACCGACCTGTTCATCTATCCGGGGTTCGAGTTTCGGGCCACCGGCGCCTTGCTCACCAACTTCCACCTGCCGCGCAGCAGCCTGCTCATGCTCGTCTGCGCCTTTGCCGGCCGCGAATTTACACTGGCCGCCTATCGCCACGCCGTCCGGCAACGCTATCGTTTTTACTCCTACGGCGACTGCATGTTGCTGGTCTGAGAGCTGCCGTCCAGCCCCGTTTCGCCCGGCTTCAGCGCCACCAGAAAACCGTCCGCCAACCCTCCCGCATGACTGCTTTGCAAAGCGTTACCGGTCACCGGGAACGCCCGGTCCTGTACCGAGCCCGCGACATAGATCGTCCCGTCGGGGGCTACGGCAATGCCGTAGCCTACATTGATCCCCGTGCGCCCCAGGTACGTGGCGTATAACAGCGCATTCGGACCGGACTGCTGCGGATCCAGCACGGCGCAGAAGGCTTCCACGCCCTCACCGAAATCTTTCTGGAAAGCGTTTGCAGTTACGGGGAAATCGCGCGACAGCGTATAACCTGTAAGGTAAACTCTGCCCCGTGCATCGAGGGCGAGGTCGTAACCAACTTCCCCGCCGCTTCCGCCGAAGTAAGTCGAATACGACAAACCTTGCCCGCCTGCAAGCGTCACGTCCAGAACTGCAAGGAAAGCCTGCCCGCTGCGTGCGGGCCTGGGTTGGAAGGCGCCGCCCGTCACCGGAAAATCCTCCGACAACGTGTATCCGGTGAGGAAGAGTCTCCCCCGGGCGTCGCGAACCATGCGCCGCGAGGCCTCGCTGCCGGAGCCTCCCAAATATGTGGAATAGACCAGAGCGTCGTACTCCGGAATTTTCAGATCGAGGACCGTCACGAAGATATCCCCGCCGCCCTGATAGGCCGGCCGCACAGCATTGGCCGTCACCTGGAACAGTTCGGAAGAGGTCTCCCCGGCGATGGCCACTACGCCGGGAGCCAGCGCCGCCACAGCCCGGGCTTCGTCGTTCGATTCGCCCCCCAGATAACTTGCGTAACGTACCGCTGACGGAGGATCGGGGGCGTTCGGATCCAGCCAAACGATGAAACCATCCTGTTCGCCCCAGCGCCCGCGCTGGAAAACTCTTTCGGTCACCGGAAAATCTTCAGACCTGGTAACTCCGGCGACGTAAATGTAACCCATCCGGTCGGTGGCAATGGCGTAACCTGTGTCGCCGGCCGTGCCGCCCAGGTAAGTGGAAAAGAGCAAGCCGAACGGTCCGGGGATGGCGGGATTCAGTTTTGTTACGAAGGCATCTTGCCCTGTATCCCCCGCCCGCTGGATTTGGGGAGCGTTGCCTGCCAGCGGAAAATCGGTGGATTGGGTCCAGCCGGTCAAATACACGTTGCCCTGGTCGTCCACCTCGATGGCCGTGGGCGTATCCGCCTCGCTGCCTCCCAGATACGTGAAGTAAATCAGCGCGTCCTGACCCTCGAGCCGAGGATCGAGCTTGGCGAGGAAAACGTCTCGCTTGCCCGCATTGGCGGTCTGGGCGCTGTCCGGCGTGCTGGTCAAATCGCTCGAGGACGTATAACCGGCGAAATAAACCATCCCCCTGGCATCCACGCGAACGCCGATGATGTTGTCATTGGTGGCGGTTCCGAAGTAAGTGGCGTAAACCAGGACAGGATCTACCACCAGCATGCGGCCGGGATCATAGCCTTCCGCCTCGAACGCGATGCGGTTCTTCCCGGCCAGCCGGTAGCGGCACGCGACGGTCATCGGGCCGGCGACGCCCGGCTGCCATGCCACGGGCGGCTTCTGGATCAGCCGGTGGCTCTCCGCCGAAATATGCACTTCCCCGCTCGGAGCCAGTTGCACGGAATCAGCGCCTGCGATCCTTAAACGGACGGCGCGCAGGTCGGCGCCGGGCGCGACTTCCAGATCGAATTCCAGATGTTGCCCCGCGGCGTAAAAGCGCACGTCCACGCCGGGATACAGACCGGTATAACGGATGCCACGGTAGTGCGGGACGTCCGTGCGCCACTGCGCGGGCCGGTTGCCCAGCAGATAATGGGTGCGCCCGTTGAGCATGTGCTCTCCGGCAACCGAAGCGCGCGGTCGCGCGCCCTCCCAGATCATCCGCAAGGATCGCCCGTCGGCGAAGCGCAAGCGCACTTCGCGGGGATGGAATTCCGCGACATACTCCCGGAAATAGCCGCGAAATGCCGGCTCGCCGGCGCCCATCCCGGCCGGTTCGAAACGAGGCGGCAGCGCTCCCGGCCGGCCCGGATGCCCCGCCGCCGAGGCAGCCAGGCAAAACCCGGCCGCCAGCCACCATGCCCAAGGACGCCACCAGTTCATAGCCACACCGTATCCCGCAAGGCCCTAAATCAACAGTGTATCGTCCCGGCTCGGCTGCGCGCCCGCTACAACACCACTCGCAGGTCTCCCTCGCGTCGCGTCAGGCGCTCGCGATCCAGGTATTCCAGCAGCGGGATGGCATACTTGCGCGAGACACCGGTCCACTGCTTGAACTGCGCCACGCCGAATCGCTCTCCCTTGCGAGCCGCGATCGTGCGTCGCAGCCGGTCGAGCGCCGCGGCATGGAAGATCAGTTCGTCTCCCACTCGCACCAGCTTGCCCTCTCGCAGCAGCATTTCCAGCAGCGCCCGCGCCCGCACAGCCTCAATGCCGGATTGGGCCAGGACCTGAGCCGGCGCCGGGACGGCCAGACCCGCCTTCTCGAAAGCCCTTTCGATCGCCGCCATGGCCTGTTCCTCTTCCGGTTGAAGCGCCACGCGGTGCGTGACCAGCCGCACCGTATCCGCTTCCGCGATGATGCCGGGCGACCGGTTCAATACGCAGTCCAGCAAAAACCCCGGCGCGCGCGGCAACAAGCGATTTCGCAGTTCCTCCTTCGGGATGCCCGGCTTCAACGGTTGGGCGCGATGGTATTGTTCGAGCGCCTCGCGAAGATTCTTCACAGCGCCTTCGATCAACGTCTCGCTCACCAGCCACGGCTCGGCCTGGCGGATCAGGACCAGCTCTGCCTGCCTGGCCGCCTGCTCGACTTCGGCGGTCATCCACCCGGTGCGCGCCACGATTTCCCGCACGGCCACGCCGTAGCGAGCCTCGCGCACCATCAGGGCCAGTCTTTGGGCGATGCCGCCGGAGGCCAGCACGCTCAGGCGCTCCCCTGGCCTTTCGTCGCGCCGGTAGCGACGGGGCGCGAGGTCCACGACCGTGCCGCCGCCGATGGTCAGCACCGGCGAGAACATGCGGATGATGAAGCGGTCGCCCGGCAACACCAGGGCGGGCTCCCGGAGCACGATGCGAGCCCAGGCCGTTTGACCGGGTTGAAGCGCCTCTCCGCCTTCGAGCAGCCGCACCTCGGCCTCGATTTCGGCCGTCCCGGCGTGAAAGTGCACGGGCGCACGGTTCTTGAGCGGACGCGCCGAAGCCAGCAACTCCAGGCGGGCATCGAATTGCGTCACGGCATGAAACAGGTCCGGCGCCGTGAGCACCGTACCGCGAGGCACCTCCCCCGGCTCCGCCCCGCTGACATTCAATGCGGTGCGCTGGCCCGCCCGCGCCTGTTCGACCGCCTGCCCGTGCACCTGGATACTGCGCACACGCAACCGCTGCCTCCGCGGATGCGCTTCCACCTGCTCCTCGCGCGCCACGGTGCCCGAAATCAGGGTGCCGGTGACCACGGTCCCGAAGCCGCGCAGGCTGAAGGCACGGTCCACCGGCAACCGAAAATGGCGCGTGGCATCTTTTTCCGGAGTTTCCGCGGCGACCGACGCCAGCCCGGCTTTCAGCTCGTCGAGACCCTGCCCGGTAACCGCGCTGACCGGCACGACCGGCGCCCCCTCCAGGAACGAGCCCCGTACGAACTCCTCGATCTCCAGCCGCACCAGCTCCACCAGCTCGGGCTCGACCAGATCCGCTTTGGTCAACGCCACCAGGCCGCGCCGGATTCCCAGCAAGCGGCAAATGTCGAAGTGCTCGCGCGTCTGGGGCTTGAGGGATTCGTCGGCCGCCACCACCAGCAGGACAAGGTCTATGCCCCACGCGCCGGCAAGCATGTTCTTGACGAATCGCTCGTGGCCGGGCACGTCCACGAAGCCCAGGCGCAAGCCGGGCTCCAACTCCAGGTGCGCGAAACCGAGCTCGATGGAGATGCCCCGCCGCTTCTCTTCTTCCAGCCGGTCGGTGTCAATCCCCGTCAGGGCTTTGACCAGAGCGGTCTTGCCGTGGTCAATGTGACCGGCCGTGCCGACGATCACGTGCTTCATTGTGCGGTGGCCTGCCTCAGGGTTCCCATTCGAAATAGCTGGCGTAGCCGCCGCCGATGTTACGCGCCATCCACAGGCGATACTCGCGGCTGGCGGTACGCGTCACTTCGCGCCGCGCGATGGGCTGGATGTTCGTGTAGACCATCACCGCTACAGCGCCCTCCGTCGTGCGACCGTAGCAAACCACCTCGTCGCGGAAATCGCCCCACAGATCGGCGACCATGGGACAGCCGCCCTCGCCCGGGTTCGGACCCGGCATCGCGTACGTCGCCACGGTCTTCCCGTCAAAACGCCCGATCTCGCGCCCATTGGCCCGCATCAGATCGCGCACCGGACCGCCCGTCCAATTCACCGGACGCCATCCCGGCGGGAAGGGATTCAGCAGGACCTTGCCCTCGGCGGAGAACAGAACCAAATCTTTTGCCTCGTGGCCGTCGCGATTGGCCAGAAGCTCCATGCCCGGCGAACCGTCCCAGATGTCGGACGCCCAGCCCACGTGCCCGTGCGTCCAGCGCGGATCGTCCTCGCGGTTGACTTTCCAGATGAGCTTGCCGGTGGACGCGTCCACCAGATAAACGCCCGCGTGCGTGCTGGATTCCACGACGTAGTAGACCTGCCGCGTCTTGAGCCCGGGCAGGATGTGCTGGACCGCCACGATGTCCGGATGCCCGCGGTAGAGCGCCCAGCGCAATGTGCCGTCGGGGTTGAGCAGCATCGTCCCATGGAAGACTTCGTCGCGGCCGTCGCCGTCCACATCCGCGATATCCACGTGATGCGAGCCGCTGCCGTTGGTCTCGGCGAAGCTGCGGTACGTCCACAGTTTGTTAAGGTCCGCATCGTAGGCATCCAGCACTTCGTTCTCGTAGAGGCCGGTTTGCGTGATGATCGCCGGACGCTTGCCGTCCAGGCAGGCCACCGACATGTGGATGCGCGTGGACGACCGCGAAAAGTCGGAGACCATCGGCGTCCACGGGGTCTTGCGGCGAACGCGTCCGCTCATGCCCTCCAGCACCGCAAGGTAGGTCTCTTCCCCTTCCTGCAAGCGACAGATCACTTCCGCTTTCCCGTCGTCATCGAGATCCCACACCACCACGGGCACGTTGTTGGCGTTGCCGAAGCAGTGATCATGCCGCACCAGCGGACGTCGCCACAGGCTGCGGCCATAACTGGTGAAGGCTTCCAGCTCGACGGGCACTCCTGGATCGCGCGACATCTCGCGGATGCCGTTGTCCAGTCGCAGGACGGCGTCCAGCACGCCATCGCCGTCCAGATCACCGAAGACAGGTGCGAATCCGCCTTGCTGAACGGTGGGCTGGAAGACCGCCACCAATCCGCTCACGGCCAGTTGGGTTTGCGTGGCCGGCTGTCCCGGGCCGCCCGGCGTCACCATCTGCACGGCGATGCGCATGCCCGCACCGGCGGTCGGCTGCGAGGGATCCACTCCCGCCCACTCCGAGGGCGGTCCCTCCCTGCCGTCGGCCGGCACGGCCCGGACGCGGTAGTACAGCCGCGCGGCCTTGGGGGCGTTGCGATCCACAAAATTGGTCGAATCGCGCACTGGCGCGGGCGTGATGCGCTCCCCGGCCACGTCGCGCCGCGTCGCACGGCAGACGTGGAAGCCGACGTCCGGCGGGTCATGCGGCAGCAATTGCCAGCCGATGTAAATGGCGCCGCCTCCCGCAGGCAAGGCGATCACGCGGCGCGGCAGGCGCTGGAAGTGCGTGGCGCCGGCAGGTTCACGCACGAGGCGGAAACCGAGGTCAGGATGACGAATGCCGGCCGAGGCCCCGCCCCGGACGCCGCACCTCAGGTAGTACTCGCCCCGCGCCCAGGAGCCGCCGGCGATGGCCCCCTCTTCCATCTCCGGCGATTCGATGCGGTACTTGAACCGCGCGGTTGCCGGGTCCGGGTAGGTGTCCACCATCTGCCAGACGTTGCCCGCCATGTCGTAGAGGCCCCAGGCGTTGGGAGGGTAGCTCTTGGCGGGCTTCAGATACTTGCGCCACTCGGCGAAGTTGCGATCCCCCGTGGCGTCGAAATTGGCGCGCCCTTGCGGCGCCGCGTCGCCCCAGGGATAACGGGCTTCGGCAGCGCCGGCGCGTGACGCATACTCGAATTCGGCCGCAGTGGGCAGCCGGTAGGTGCGCTTTTCCTTGCGCGAAAGCCAGCGCGCGTAGGCCCACGCATCGCCGCGGTTGACGAAGATCACGGGATGGTTCTCGAAGCCCGCGGGTATGCGGCCCTTTTCCCAGTGCAGCGGCGGCGGGTAACCGGTTTCGTCCACGAAGAGCTTGTATTCCGCGTTTGTGACCGGATGGACGGCCATTTCGAAGTCGTCCAGCCGCAGCATGGGTTGTTCCGGGCGAAGCAGTCCGCCTCGCACCAGTACATAGTCGGCGGCAGCGCCGCATGCGGCCGTCAGGAGCAGCAGGGTGAACGCGCGCACTTTGGTCCTCCGCCCTTGATTGTAGTCCGGCGCTGGAACCCGGGCTGCGACGCGCCCTCGGCTCGCTGTGTTATAGTGGCGGCGGCTGGTCCGGCGCCGCGGGTGAGCGCCGGCAGACCGACGGTGAGTTCCTGCTTCCGCCTTCGCGGGCGAGCAGGACGGGGAACGGGTACTGTGTGCGGCATCGCCGGTTACACGCATTGGAATCGTGCCTTCGATCCCGGGCGGATTCGCCAGGCGACGCTGACCCTGTTGCACCGGGGACCGGACCAGCACGGCTTTTACGAATCCGCCGCGGTTTCGCTCGGCGCGACGCGACTGAAGATCATTGACCTGGAAGGAGGCGACCAGCCCGTCACTGCGGGCGATGGCGCCGTCGTCGTCTACAACGGCGAGATCTACAACTACGCCGCCCTGCGGCGCGAGCTCGAACAGCTCGGCCATCGCTTCCACAGTCGCTCGGACACCGAGGTCCTGCTCCGTGCGTTCCTGCAGTGGGACACGGCGTGTTTTGAGCGCTTGCGAGGCATGTTCGCCGCGGCCATCTGGCTGGAGCACGAGCGTCGCCTGGTGCTCGTGCGCGATCGGATGGGAATCAAGCCGCTCTACTACTGTTGTCGCGGCAGCGACCTGTACTTCGGCTCGGAACTGAAGGCGATCCTGGCTCATCCCGAGATCGAGCGAAGGCTCGATCCGGAAGGGCTCGATCATTACCTGACCCTCAATTACGTGCCGTGTCCCTACACCCTGGTGGCCGGCATCCGCAAACTGCCGCCGGGATGCTGGCTGGAATGGCGGAATGGCAAGCTGCGAGAGGGCCGCTACTGGCAACTGGAGTTTCATCCCCGCCGCAGACCGATCCGCGAAGCCTGCGAGGAGCTGGACACGCTCCTGCGCCAGGCCGTGCGCGAGCACCTGATCTCGGACGTGCCTCTCGGCGTGTGGGCTTCGGGCGGGATCGACTCGACCACGATCTTGCATTACGCCGGCGAGCTGCTCGGGACTCCGCTGAAAACGTTCTCGATCTCGTTCCGCGGCCGCCGCTTCGATGAGTCGCGGTATTTCCGCGAGGTCGCCACGCGCTATCGCACCGAGCACGCCGAACTGGATTTGAACGAGAGCCTCGATCTGGCGGACGCCATCGAACAGATGGTCTGGCACTCGGACGAGCCCAGCGCGGACGCCGGGGCTGTGCCGGTCTGGTTCCTTTCGCAGTTGAGCCGCCGCTCGGTTACGGTGGCCCTGAGCGGGGAGGGCGCCGACGAATTGTTCGGCGGCTACATTACCTATCGGGCGGACCGCTGGGCGCGTCGCTTGCGCTGGATTCCCAGACCGGCGCGCCGGCTCGCCCTGCGCGCACTGGCCTTTTGGCCTGTCTCCGACGACAAGATCAGCTTCGAGTACAAGCTCAAGCGATTCCTGGCCGGCTCCCTGTTGGATCCCGGCGCCGCCCACTGCTACTGGAACGGCGCCTTTTGTTCCGCTGAGAAGAACGCCTTTTACCTGGGACCTCGCTCCGCCCCGCTGCCCGTCGCCTCACCGGATCTGGCGCGCCGCATCGGATACCTCAACCAGTTCCTGTTCTTCGATCAGCTCTACTACTTGCCGGACGATATCCTTTACAAAGTGGACCGCATGAGCATGGCGCACTCGCTGGAAGTGCGCCCGGCGTTCCTGGATCACCGCATCGTGGAGTTCGCTGCTTCGTTGCCCGAAGAGTTCAAGATCCGCGGCGGCTGTCTGAAATACGTGCTGCGCCGGCTCATGAAAGATCGGCTCCCGGCGCCGGTCATTCATCGCGGCAAGGAAGGTCTCGATATCCCGGCTCATGAGTGGATGCGCACCGTTCTGCGCCCCCTCCTGCTGGACACGCTCACTCCCAAGGCCCTGCGCGAGACCGGCCTGTTCGATCCGGAGGCTGTGCAGGCCATGATCCGCCGTCACCTGGATCGCCGTGGTAACCTCGGATTTCAGCTATGGGGTCTGCTGATCCTGTTCCTGTGGATGCGGCGGTTCAACGTCCAGACGGGCGCGCAGCCGGCCGAAGAGGCGGCGCCGGTCAGGGTGGGATCGTCGTCTTCCTCGCAGCCCTGATTTTCCTCGGGACGATCTTCAGCCCTCCCTCCTTGATGGACGACGTGGACGCGGTCCAAGCGCAGATCGCGCGCAACATGCTGGAATCGGGCGACTGGGTCACGGCGCGGCTCAACGGCGTCAAGTACCTGGAGAAAGCTCCGCTCAAGTACTGGCTGATCGCCTGCTCGTTCGCGGTTTTCGGGGTTCACGATTGGGCGGCTCGCATTCCGGTGGCGTTGTCGGCAGTCCTTCTGTGCTGGCTCGTCTATTGCATAGGCGCCTGGGCCTTCTCCCAACGCGCAGGCAAGTGGGCCGGAGTCGCCCTGGCCACCTGCGTCGGCCTGTTTTTGTTCACGCGGGTCCTGTTTCCCGACGTCATGCTCACGCTGGCGGTGACGTTCACGCTCTGGGCCCTGCTGCGCGCTTTGGAGGACGAGGAACCGCGGCCCCGGCTGTGGGCCTGGCTGGCGGCGGCGGGCATGGCGATCGGGGTGCTGCTCAAGGGCCTCATCGGGGTGGTGTTCCCCGCCGCCATCGGCTTGCTTTATCTGGCCCTGCGCGGCCGCCTGCTGGATCGCCGCGCCTGGCGGCGCCTGCATCCCTTCTCGGGCGCGCTGATCTTTCTGGCGATGGCCGCGCCCTGGCATGTGCTCGCCATTCTTCGCAACCCGCCGTACTTCGATTTCACGCTGAGCGCCCAGCCTTTCCAGTATCGCGGTTTCTTCTGGTTCTACTTCATCAACGAGCACGTGCTGCGCTTCCTGGACCTGCGCCACCCGCGCGACTACAACACGGTTCCGCGGCCGGCTTTCTGGTTGTTGCACCTTGTCTGGTTGTTTCCCTGGAGCGTGTATTTGCCGGCCGCGGCTCGTCTGAGCTTCCGGCCTGTGGACCGCGCGGGTCGCACCAGGCTGTTGTGCCTTTGCTGGGTGGGTTTCATCCTGGTGTTTTTTACCTTCTCAACCACCCAGGAGTATTACTCCATGCCCGCTTATCCGGCGCTGGCTCTGCTGATCGGGGCCGCGGTGGCCGAGGGCGGCCGGTGGATAACGACGGCCACCCGCGCGGCAGGCCTGATTGCAGGGATCGCAGCGGCCGCCTGCTTGACGATTCTTTACCTTGTGCGGAACGTGCCCGCGCCGGGGGACATCTCCGCCGCCTTGAAACAGAACCCGGAACTTTACACGCTTTCGCTCGGCCACATGGCGGACCTGACGCTGCGTTCCTTCGCCTACCTGCGATTGCCGCTGGCGGTGGCGGCGCTGGCGTTTGTGGCCGGCGCAGTGGGTGCGTGGAAACTGCGCGGGGAGCACGGCGGGCTGGCCCTGGCTGCGATGATGGTGCTGTTCGCGCACGCCGCGCGACTGGCCATGGTGGTTTTCGATCCCTATATGTCCTCGCGCCCCTTGGCTGAGGCCCTGCGCCGTGCTCCGCCCGGCGAGTTCATCGCCGGCGATCAATACTATGCGTTTTCGTCCATTTTCTTCTACGCGAACCGGCGCGGCTGGCTGTGGGACGGGCGCGTGACGAATCTGGAGTACGGGTCCCTTGCGCCCGACGCTCCCGACGTTTTCCTGGACGACGCGCGTTTCGCGCAGCTCTGGTACAGCCCGAAACGGTGCTACGTAGCGGTGGCCCAGTCCTGGTTGCCGCGTCTGGAGAAGATCGCGGGGACGGACAGGATGCACCTGGTGGCCGCCGCCGGCGGCAAGTACCTTTACAGCAACCATGCGCCTCACGATTGACGCCACGCCTTTATTGGTGCGCAGCGCGGGCGTGAAGAACTATCTCCACTACTGGCTGAGATCCCTTCGCCATCTCGCCGGGTATTCGGTGGTCAGGACCTTCCCGGTCAACCTGCACGCAGAGGCGCTGGATCACGAGGGCTCGATGGCGGGAGCGGTGGCCACGGGGGCCGGTCTGGTGCGCTTGCACCTTGTCAACCAGCTCCGCCTGCCGCTGGTGGACGGATTCGGCGCCGGCTGCGACGTCTTTCACGCCTCCTGGCTGCTTTGCTGCCCGCCTCGCCGCAGCAGGCTGACCGCCACCCTCTATGACCTGACTTGCTGGCTGATGCCCGAATTGCACACTCGCGCCAACGTCAAAGCCGCCCGCCGCTTCGCCGAGGTCATGCTCCGCCGCGCCGACGGGCTGATCGCCATCTCCGAGCACACCCGCAGCGATGCAGTCCGCGTGCTCGGTCTGCCGCCGGAGAAAATCGAGGTCATCTGGCCGGGCGTGGCGGACGCTTTTTTCGAGGTGGCGCCCGAGGCGGTGGACCGCGTCCGCGCGCGGTACGGACTGCGCGGCCCGTATGCCCTGTTCGTAGGCACGATCGAACCGCGCAAGAACGTCGCACGGTTGCTGGAAGCCTGGCAAGCGTTGAGCGCCGAGCTCCGCGAGCATCACCAGCTCGTTCTCGCGGGACCAGCCGGCTGGGATCAGGTCTCGCTTGTGCGCCGCTTGCAAACCGGCCGTCCTGGCATTCGCTATCTGGGCTACGTGCCCGAAGGCGAGCTACCGGCGCTGACCGCCGGAGCGGTGGCCTTCGTCTATCCGTCGCTGTACGAGGGTTTCGGATTGCCTGTGGCGCAGGCCATGGCGGCCGGTGTTCCCGTGCTCACCTCGGCCGTCAGCTCGCTGCCCGAGATCGGGGGTGATGCCGTGCTGCTGGTAGATCCCCTCAGCGTAACCGAGCTTCGCGATGGAATCGAATCCTTGCTGGATTCCCCTTCGCTGCGCAGCCGCCTCGGCCTGCTGGGCCGCCAGCGCGCAGAACTGTTCCGCTGGGATCGCGTCGCGCGGCAGAGCTGGGAGTTCTTCGAACGCATCGCCGGCAAGTGAGGGCGCAGCAAGATGGGCGTGCTCGAGCTGTTTCGCCTGGACGGAAAAGTCGCTCTGGTCACGGGCTGTCGCCGCGGACTCGGCAAGGCGATGGCCGTGGCGCTGGCTGAGGCGGGCGCCGATATCATCGGCGTCAGCCGCTCGCTCGAGCCTAAAGGCAGCGACGTCGAACGCGAGGTGCGCGCCGCAGGCCGGCGGTTCTTCCCCTATTGCTGCGACTTCCGCGATCGCGCCGCCGTGCGCCGGTTCGCCGGCCGGGTGGTCGAGGACTTCCCGGTCATTGACATTCTGGTTAACAACGCCGGAACCGTCCTGCGCGCCCCTGCCGCCGAGCATCCCGACGACTACTGGGACGAAGTGATCGAAACCAATCTCAATGCCCAGTGGATCCTGACGCGCGAGGTGGGACGCCGCATGCTGGCGCGACGCAGCGGCAAGATCATTTTCGTTGCTTCGCTTCTTTCCTTTCAGGGCGGCATCACGGTGCCGGGTTACGCCGCCAGCAAGGGCGCGATCGCTCAACTGGTAAAGGCGCTGGCCAACGAGTGGGCGGCTCACGGAGTCCAGGTCAATGCCATCGCGCCGGGATACATGGAAACCGACAACACGGCCGCCTTGCGCGCCGATCCCGTGCGGAATCCGGCGATTCTGGCTCGCATCCCCGCCGGGCGCTGGGGTCGTCCCGAGGATCTCAAGGGCGCGGTGGTCTTTCTGGCTTCCGCCGCCTCCGATTACGTGAACGGTTCCATCCTGGTGGTGGACGGAGGCTGGCTGGGAAGGTAGCCCGCCCGTTCGGAGCGGGTCGAACCACGCCGTTCCGGGCGTTGCTGGTGGTGACTGCCCGGTTGCGGTCGAACTACGAGGCGCCCGAGGCCGGCCAGAAGGCCGTCGGCTGATGGGCGCGCCGGCACTGACCCGGACCAGAAGGGTCGCGTGAGCGTGAACCAGGGGGCTCTACCGCGAGCTCCGGATCGCGGCTTTCCTGATAAAGCTGATGGTGGGCTCGCACCGGCGGCTCCGGCCGCCCGTCCCGGAGAACCTTCTGAAATTCGGCGCGGCGCTGGTGCGCCTTCTGCGGGCGACTGTCGAGACCTCACTGCGTGCTAAAATCGGGTGTTAATGGCTCCCGAACTGAAGCTGGCGATCCGGCTCCAGGAGCTTGACACCCGGATCGAGGAGCTGCGGCGGGAGATCGTCGCACTGCCCAGGCACATCGCCGAGATCGAAAGAGCGCTGGAAAGCCATATCCGCAAGGTGGAAGGAGATCGTGCGGCGTTACAGGCGAACCAGCGCGACCGGCGGCATCTGGAGCTGGAGGTGCAATCCGAGGAGCAGAGGCTGGAGCGCCTGAAAGACCAGAGCATGCAGGCGAAAACCAACGAGCAGTTGTGGGCGTTCCAGCACGAGATTCAGTACGTCGAAAACCGGATCCGCCAGTTGGAAGACCGCATTCTGGACTTGATGGCCGAATCCGAGCGGCTGGAACAGAATCTGAAGGCTGCTGAGGCGGCGCTGGCCGAAGAGCGCAAGCAAGTCGAGCTGGAAAAGCAGCGCGCCCGGGAGCACTCGGAACGCGATCGCAACCTGCTGGAGCAACTCAGCGCGGAGCGCCAGCAGATCACGGCTTCGCTTCCGTCGGCGCTGTACAAGGCTTACGAACGAATTCGCAAGCTGCGGAAGGGCTGGGCCGTGGCCGAGGTCGTGGACGGGCGCTGTACCGCCTGCCACGTCGTCTTGCGGTTGCAGTTCTTTCAGGATCTGCGCCGCGGCGAGCAGGTGATGTTCTGCGAGAGTTGCGGCCGGATCCTGTATTACAATCCCCCAGAGAGCTTCGAAGAGATGGACCCGGACGAGACCTCGCCGGCGCGCCGGATGCCGGCCGGACCGTGAGCCGGCCCAGCCGGGCTGCCCGCCGCTGGGTCTTCGCTGAGGGTCGTGATTCCAGGAGATGGGTGTGAAGGTTTACGAAGGAAAAGACATCCGCAACGTGGCATTGATCGGACACGGTCATAGTGGCAAGACCTCGCTTGCCGCGGGAATGCTTTATGCCGCGGGCGCCACCAACCGGCTGACCCGCGTGGACGAAGGCAATACCATAACCGACTTCGACGATGAGGAAGTCCAGCGCCGGGTGACCATCTCCACCGCGCTGGCCTACGTCGAGTGGCGCAAGATCAAGATCAACCTGCTGGATACCCCCGGCTTCAACACCTTCCTGAACGACACCCGCGCCTCCCTCGTCGCCGCGGATTCCGCCCTCGTGCTCGTGGACGGCATCGCCGGCGTGGAGGTCGTCACCGAGAAGGCCTGGGAGTTCGCGGACCATTACAAGCTTCCCGTGGCCCTGGTGGTCAACAAGCTGGACCGCGAGAATTCCAGCTTCGAGCGCGCGGTGGAAAGCATCCACGGCAACTTCGGGCGCACGGCCGTGCCCATCCACATTCCCCTCGGCCAGGAGCGGGATTTCCGAGGCCTCGTTGACCTGATCGCCATGAAGGCCTGGGTGTACGAGCCGGACGGCGACGGCAAGGGCAGGCAGCAAGAGATTCCCGCCGATCTGGCCGAAGCCGCCGCCAAGGCCCGCGAGGCCCTGGTCGAGATGGTGGCCGAGGGCAACGACGCCTTGATGGAAGAGTACTTCGAGCAGGGCACGCTTTCGCCCGAGCATCTGCTGGATGGCTTGCGGGAGGCTGTCCGACAGCGGCGCCTGTTTCCCATCCTCTGCGCCTCGGCCCTGCGCAACATGGGAACGGACCGCATCCTGGATTTCGTGGCGGACTTCTTCCCGGCGCCGGTCGAGCGCGGCCCGGCGCGGGGCAAAGTGGGCGATCAGGATGTCGAACGGCGGATCGCCGACGACGAGCCTCCTTCGGCTTTCGTTTTCAAGACCGTCGCCGATCCGTATGCCGGGCGCGTCAGCTACTTCAAGGTGGCCTCCGGCGTGATCAAGAACGACGCCAACCTGTACAACCCGCGCACCGGCGCCACCGAGCGGCTCTCCCACATCGGCTGCCTGATGGGCAAAACTCTGACGCCAGTGAGCGAGCTGCGCGCCGGCGACATTGGCGCCGTCGCCAAACTGAAAGAAACCCTGAGCGGCGACACGCTCACCGACAAGGCCAACCCGATCCAATACCCGCCCGTCACCTTGCCCGAGCCTTCCATTGCCTACGCCATCGAAGCCAGGTCCCGGCAGGACGAGGACCGAATGGGAGCCGCCATCCAGCGCATTCTCGAGGAGGACCCGTCGCTGCGCTTCTATCGCGACCCGCAGACCAAGGAGTTCCTGCTGGCAGGCAGCGGCCAGCAACATGTCGAGGTGGTCGTCAGCCGCCTCAAGAAACGCTACAACGTAGACGTGACGCTGAAGGCGCCCAAGATCCCGTACCGAGAGACCATTCGCGGAACCGCCGACGTCCAGGGCCGCCACAAGAAACAGACCGGAGGCCACGGCCAGTTCGGCGACTGCCGCATCCGCATGGAGCCTCTGCCCCGCGGCGCCAGGTTCGAGTTCGTCAACCAGATCTTCGGCGGCGCCATTCCCAAGCAGTACATTCCGGCGGTGGAGAAAGGCATCCTCGAAGCGGCCGAAGAGGGCTACCTTGCCGGCTATCCGGTGGTGGATTTCCGCGTAGTTCTCTACGACGGCGCCTACCACGAGGTGGACTCTTCGGAACTCTCGTTCAAATTGGCGGCGCGCAAGGCGTTCAAGGCCGCCATGGAGCAGGCCAAGCCGGCCTTGCTGGAACCCATCATGAACGTGGAGATCCAAGCGCCGGTCGAGTTCGCCGGTGACCTGATGGGAGACCTCAACGGGCGTCGGGGGCGCATTACCGGCACGGAGATCCGCGGCGGCACCCAGATCATCCGCGCCCAGGTCCCCATGGCCGAGATGCTCACCTACCAGACCGACCTGATCTCCATGACGCAGGGGCGGGCGTCGTTCACCATGGAACTCAGCCACTACGATTTCGTTCCGCAGCAGCAGGCCGAGAAAATCATCGCCGCGGCCAGGGCGGCCAAGGCGGGCGTCGAGAAAGAGGAAGAGGAAGAGTAAACGCGTGCGGGTGCGGCTCCGGCCGGAGTGGCCGAGATTCGCCGCCGCGCCCGCCTGCGAGAGGAGCCAACTTGAGTGCCGGTTTGGCAAACGCGCCGGTCCTCGCCGCTGCGTTCGCGGCCGCGATCGCCGTGATCTCGGCGGCAGCCGGGCTGAGGCTCGCCATCGCTCCGCACTGGGCCCGCCGCCTGATTCCATTCAGCGCCGGCTTGCTCGCCGGCATTGTGCTGTTCGGCATTCTGCCCGAATTGACGCGCCAGCAGGGATGGCGGGCAGGCCTCGGCTTCCTGGTTGCCGGTTTGCTGCTGCTATGGGCCGTCGGGCGGTGGGTCTATCCCGTTTGCCCCGCCTGCGCTCACACGCACGATCATAGCCTCTGCCCGGCCACGCTGCACGGTTTCGCGCCGCCGTTGATCATCGCCGCATCGTTGCACGCGCTCCTGGACGGAGTCGGGATCGCCGCCTCCGGCCAGGAACATGCGGGGGCGCTGGGCGGCGCCGTACTGCTCGGCGTCGCCTTGCACAAGGTCCCCGAAGGCGTGGCGCTGGGAATCATCCTGCAAGCCGCGTTGGGTGCGCGGCGAGCCGCCTTGGCCTGGTGCCTGGTCATCCAGACCGCCACCCCCGCGGGGGCAGCTCTGGAATCCGCCGTGAGCGCCGCCTTGGGAACCACCGTCGTGGCTCTGGCGCTCGGCCTGGCGGGAGGCAGCTTCCTTTATTTGGCCTACCACGCCGTTCATGCTGACGTGCGCCGCCGCGGAGCTGTTCCCGGCGTCGCCGCCCTGGTAGGTCTGCTCACCGCAGCCCTGCTCCAACACAAGCTGGATTCATGGCTTCATTGACGGAGGAGAGCCATGCGGCTGGCGATCGCGTTGGTCGCGGGCCTGCTGCTTGCCCAGCCTGAGCCCGCGCCCGAGAGTACGCCGCGCCCCGTGATGGTGAACACCGGCGCGCCCATGCGCGTCCCCTCGCCTTGTACGGAAGAAGACATCCACGCGCTTTCGCTGACCTGCACGGCCGAGCACCCTTGCCCCGTCTACCTCGAGCTCAGCGAATTCGAGCGGCTGGGACAGAAGATCTTTCTGACCGGCAATCTCCACACCGGGACCGTGACCCTGGCTTCCATCCTTCTGGCCAGCGAGGACGACGGCAAGACCTGGTACGAGCCCTACGAACGCATCCGCAGCGCCGGGCTGGACCAGATCCGCTTTGCCGATTTCGAGGTCGGCTGGATCGCCGGCTACGTCGTGCACGCCCTGCCCCGCGATCCCTTCCTGCTCATCACCAGCGACGGTGGCAGGACCTGGCGACGCCGGCCGCTGTGGTCGGAATCCCGTATCGGCTTGATCGAGCACTTTTACTTCGAAGACCGCCGCAACGGCTGGCTGTGGCTCGACAGGTTCTCGGAAGGCGAAGCCGGCCGCTACGAGCTCTACGAATCGAAGACCGGCGGCGAGAGCTGGATGCTCCGGCAGATTACGCAGCAGCCGCCGCCCAAGAAGGGCCTGCGGAGCCCGACTCCCGAATGGCGACTGCGCGCCGACGCGGCAACCCGATCGTACCGACTGGAACGTGGCGGCCCGCAAAAGTGGCAAGTGGTGGCCAGTTTCCTGATTCACGCGGGCGAATGCCGGGAGGAGGAGAAGCCGCTCGCGGAGCCGCCGGAGCCGCCCCTGCCGCCGATGCCCGAAGAACCGCCCGCTCCGAAAACGCCGCGCAAGCCGCCCAGTCTGAAGCCCAAACCTCGATGAACAAGACCGCTCAGCCCGAGGACGATCGGCTATCATGGCTAGTTTTGGAGGCGGTTTGGAGAAGCGGATTCGGCTCACACGGCGGCAGTCGGTGGCAGTCACCGTCATCTGCACTCTGCTCGGCGCCGCGGGCCAGGTCCTGATCAAGCTCGGCGCGACGCAGCTTGGCGCAAGCACCAGCCCGGTGGCCATGATCACCAACCCGCTGCTGCTCAGCGGTTACTTCCTCTACGGTTTGATGACGTTGCTTTTCGTGTTCGCCCTGCGCGACGAAGAACTCTCGCTGCTGTATCCCATCATCGCCCTGACCTACGTCTGGGTCACCGGCCTGTCCGTATGGCTGTTCCGCGAGACATTCAATCTGGCCAAAGGCGTGGGCGTGGCCACCATTGTGGTCGGGGTCAGTATCCTGGGCCGGGGAGCCCAAGAATGACAGGCACGCCTGTTTCCTCCATGCTGCTGGTCCTGGTGGCTTCCTTCGTGGGGTCTTTCGGCGCGGTGTTCCTGAAATCCGGGGCCAGCCGCATGCGGTTCCACGTACGGCACCTGATCACCAACTATCCCCTGGCTCTGGGCGTCGCTTTGTTTGTGCTCTCCTCCTACTTCTTCGTTCTCGGGGTACGCCGCGGGGAGCTCAGCGTGCTCTACCCGATGGTCTCGCTGGGTTACGTCTGGACCATGGCCTGGTCCCGCCTGTTCTTCGGTGAGCGCCTGACGCGCTACAAGTGCCTGGGCCTGCTGCTGATTCTGGTGGGCATCGCCTTCATCGGTCTGGGCGCCGGCCGGTAAATCGCCATTGAATCCTCCGCCGAATTGGGTTACATTCGGCTTGGACGCCCGGGCGGGCGCACCAAAGGGAGGGTCCCATGGCGATGCTCAAAAAACTGGAGGAATTCCTGAACGCCAGCGGAGTCGAATACCGGCACACCCAGCACCCGACCGCTTATACCGCGCGCGAGGTGGCCGCGGCCGAGCACATTCCCGCCCACGAGGTCGCCAAGACCGTCGTCTTCCTGAGCGAGAAGGGCTTCGGCATGGCGGTGCTGTGCGGCGATTGCGTCGTGGATCTGGAGCAGTTGCGCAAGGACCTCGGGCTGACGCGGCTACGTCTGGCCACCGAAACGGAACTGGGCGATTTGTTCCCGGACTGCGAGCTCGGCGCCATGCCGCCGCTGGGCAACCTCTTCGGGCTGCCGGTCTACGTGGATACGCAGCTTGCCGCGGAGGAAATCATTGCCTTCAACGCGGGCACGCACCGCGATGTGGTCTACATGCGCTTCCGTGATTTCCAGCAGCTGGTTAAGCCCGAGATCGTGCCCTTCGCCAGGCGGGTCAGCGCCGCCGGATAACTCAGTCGTGGGCTTCCAGCGGCAACGCGGGATGCTCGGCGTCGCGCGTTCGCTCCCCGTGTAAGGTGGTCAGGCCGTATTCGAAGCCCTTTTCGAAGGCGCGCACGTTGAGATCCCGCATGGCCGGCGGCACCGAATCCATGACCGCTTTGCGCAGCGCGTCCGGCTCCAGCAGGGCCGTGATGGCGCCGAAGAAGCCGACCATGACCACGTTGAGGACCATGCGACGCCCCAGTTCCTCGGCCAGTCGCGTGGCCGGGATGGAATGCACACGGACGCCCGCAGGCAGATCGGAAATTCGCACCAGGTCGCCCTCCACCAGCAACAAGCCGTTGGGCTTCAGCTCGGGCACGAAGCGGCTGTAGGCCTCCTGGGACATGGCGATCAGGATGTCCGGACGGGTGACGTACGGATAGAGAATGGGCCGCTCGGAAAGAATCACCTGCGCGCTTGCGGCGCCGCCCCGCGCTTCCGGCCCGAAGCTCTGCGTCATGGTGGCGTAGGCGCCCTGGTAGACAGCCGCGGCCTTGCCGATGATGTGGGCCGAAAGCATCACGCCCTGGCCGCCGAATCCTGCGATGCGAATCTCGGTCAACTGCATACCAGGTGCTCCACTTCCACGTAGCGCTCGCCCAACTGGGCCGCGAGCTGGGAGCGCATCAGATCCATGAACTCCGGCCGCTCGCGGTCCACGAACTTGCCCACGATGATGTCCCCGTCGAGGGTGAGCGCCACCTCCGAGGTCGGCGCACCGTGCCGGACCTTGCTTTTTTCCTTGTAGTACTTCAAGGCATCCAGCCCCTCGCCCATGCGGTTCTTGCGCTGGAAAAGCGTGGGGCAGGGCGTGATGACCTCGATGAAGCAAAAGCCCTTTTTGCGGAAGATGTCCACCATGGAGCGAGTGAGCTGGCGGACGTGGAAGCTGGTCCAACGCGCCACGTAGACGGCTCCGGAGGCGTCCATCAGCGCCGGCAGGTTGAAGGCGGGCTCGAAGCAGCCGTATGGCGTGGTCGTGGTGGCGGCGCCCACCGGAGTGGTGGGGGCCACCTGGCCGCCGGTCATGCCGTAGACGAAGTTATTGACGCAAATGACCTTCAGGTCGAGATTGCGACGGGCGGCGTGAATGATGTGATTGCCCCCGATGGCGAACAAATCGCCGTCGCCCGAGTAAACCACCACGGTGAGGTTGGGATTGGCCAGCTTCAACCCGGTGGCGAAGGGAACGGCGCGCCCGTGCGTGGTGTGGAAGGAATCCAGCCGCACATATCCGGCCACGCGCCCCGTGCATCCGATGCCTGAGACCACGGCCACCCGGTCCAGATCCACTTTCGCTTCCAGCAGCGCCCGTGCGAAGGAGTTCACCGTGGTTCCGATGCCGCAACCCGGACACCAGATATGCGGCATGCGATCGGTCCGCAGGAATTGTTCGACCGGGTTCTCGGGCGCGCACTCACACGCCTCCGGCGGCAGCTCGGCTTCGGGTCGCGGCCCCAGCTCCGCAGGCTCGCGTGTTCCCCCGTTCATTTCAGCACCTCCATGATGGCGTCGAGAATCTGTTGGGGATCGTGCACGCCGCCGCCGGCGTGCGGAACGGAAATCGTGTCGGCCTGGCCGGCCGCCGCGCGCTCGACCTCGAGGACGATCTGGCCAAGGTTCAGCTCCGGCACGACGAAGGCCTTGATGTGAGGAGCCAGCGCCCGAAGCTGCCGGGTCGGGAAGGGCCAGACCGTGATCAACCGCAGCCGCCCCACCTTGGCGCCGCGGGCGCGCGCCATCTCGACTGCGCGCTGGGCCACGCGCGACGTGATGCCGTAGGAGACCACCACAACCTCGGCATCCTCGATGCCGTCCGCCTCGTAGCATGCCAGCCGGTCGGCGGCGCGCGTGATCTTGGCTTTGAGGCGCTTCACCAGGCGATCCTGCGCCGCCGCCGTCATCGAAGGATAGCCGCGCTCGTCGTGCGTGAGTCCGGTGATGTGGAAACGGTAGCCCTCGCCGGCGTGAACCATCTCGGGCACGAGATCCGGTCCCGGCGCGAACGGCTTGTACTCTCCGGGCGGCAGGCGCGTGTGGCGGCGCGGGTGAATCTCGATCTGCTCGGCAGGCGGAATGATCACCTTCTCCGTCATGTGACCCACGCACTCGTCCATCATCAACATGACGGGCACGCGAAACTCCTCCGCCAGGTTGAAGGCGCGGATGGCCAGATCGAAACATTCCTGCGGCGAGTTGGGGCTCAGAGCGATGATTTCGTAATCGCCGTGCGATCCCCAGCGGGCCTGCATCATGTCGGCTTGGGCGGGAAGGGTGGGCAGCCCGGTGGACGGCCCGCCGCGCTGCACGTTCATGAACACGCACGGCGTCTCGGTCATGGCGGCGAAACCGATGTGTTCCATCATGAGCGAGAAGCCCGGTCCGGACGTCACCGTGAACGCCTTGGCGCCTGCCCAAACGGCGCCCGCGATCGCGATCGAGGCCGCCAGCTCATCCTCCATCTGGATGAAGACGCCGCCCACGGTGGGAATGCGCGCTGCGAAACGCTCGACAATCTCGGTGGACGGCGTGATGGGATAACCTGCTGCGAAACGGGCGCCCGCCGCCAGAGCTCCCTCGCAGGCGGCGTGGTCCCCGTCCATGAAGTGGACGCCGGTGAGCACCCCTTTGGGATCAGCGTGCGGCATCTCGTTTGGCTCCGTTCCTGGACTCGGCCGCTTTCCAGCCGTAGATCGCGAAGTCCGGGCAGTACATCCCGCACAGGTCGCAACCCGTGCACTTGTCCGGATTCACCACGTGGGGCGGGTGATAGCCCTTGGAGTTGAAAGCCGACGACATGGCAAGCACGTGCGTGGGGCAGAATTCGACACAAAAACCGCAACCCTTGCAGCGCTCGACGTTGATCGCTACGTAGCCTTTTGGCATGCCGGGGATGCCCTCCCTTGCCTCATGCCCAGTTTAACAGGGGATCGGTCTTTTCCGGGTTCCGCATGGCCGCGATCCGGGCGCTTCAAGGGGAGCGGGCCGCCCCCGAAGGACGCTCGGCCGCTCGCTCCAGCAGATCCCGGATCTCCTCGTCCGTATTTTGCGTGAAATCCTCGTACCACAGGCCCACGGAATAGAAAGGATCGGGCGTGAAATCGCACACCAACTCGTCGGCTTCGCCGGCCAGCAACTCGCACGCTTGCGGGGCCGCTACAGGAGTGGCGACGATGATTCGCGCCGGCTTGTGCTTGCGTAGCGCGGCCACGGCCGCGCGCATGGTCGAGCCGGTCGCGATCCCGTCGTCTACGAGGATTGCGGTGCGTCCTTCCAGTTCCAGTGGGGCGCGCGTTCCCCGGTAAAGCGTTTCCCGGCGCTCGAGTTCGCGCTGCTCCTGTTCCGTCACCTCTTCGATCACGCTCGCCGGGATACCCCACAGGTCCACCACGGCCGGATTGAGAACGCGCACGCCGCCGCCGGCGATCGCGCCCATCGCCAACTCCTCCTGGCCCGGCGCGCCCAACTTGCGCACGACGAACACATCCAGCGGAGCGTGCAGGCGTCGAGCTACCTCGTGCGCCACGACGACTCCGCCCCGCGGCAGGCCGAGCACAACCACGTCCGGCCGATCCCGGTAGTCGAGCAATCTCTCCGCCAGTCGCTGCCCCGCTTCGGTCCGATCCCGGTATCGCATGGCGCCGCACAGCTAGTTTAGACGAACGGGCCGCCGCACGCATTTGACAGCCAATGCCCCGGAACGTCAAAGTAGTTCTATCCTCCTCATGCAGCCGCTGGAACCGGCAGACGCTCGCGAGCTGGCCGAAACCTTGGCCGAGGCGGCCTCACGGCGGCGCGGCATTCTGGTGTTTGGCGCCGCGACCAAAGACGCCATGGGCGGGCCGCTGCCTCCGGCCGATCTGCGAATCTCCACGCGGCGCCTCAATCGCGTGCTGGCCTATGATCCCGAGGATTTGACCATCAGCGTCGAGGCCGGCATGCCCTACGCAGAATTCAGTCGCCTGTTGGAGGAACACGGCCAGATGGCGCCCCTGGATCCGCCTTTCGCACAGGAGGGGACGATCGGCGGCATCCTGGCCGCCAATCTGAGTGGTCCGCGGCGCCGGCTCTACGGGTCCGCACGCGACATGCTCATCGGCCTGAAGCTGGCTACCCTGGAAGGCAAGCTGGTGGAATCGGGCGGCATGGTGGTCAAGAATGCCGCCGGGTTCGACTTGGGCCGCCCGATCATCGGCTCCTTCGGCACTCTGGCCGTCATCGTTTCCGCCAACTTCCGGGTGTTTCCGATTCCGCCCGCCTGGCGCACCTTTCTCCGGTCGTTCCCTGCGCCGGAGCCGGCGATCGCCGAGCGCGACCGCGTCCTGCGCAGCGTTCTCTCCCCGGCCGCCCTCGACCTCCTCCATCCGGAAGCTGCCCGCCGACTCGGCTACGAGGGATACCTGCTCGCACTGGAGGCCGGCGGCAGCGAGGCTGTGCTGGACCGCTATGCTCGAGAACTGGCGGGTTGGGGCCGATTGGGCGAGGCCGAGGCAGCAGCATTCTGGGCCGCCGTGCGCGAGTTCACGCCCGCATTTGTGAGGGAACATCCCCAAGGCGCCGTCGTCCGGGTCACTACGACCCTTTCCGGGTTGAGCCGCGTCCTGGATGGCCTGACCGGGCCCGTGCTGGCGCGCGCCGGATCCGGGATCCTGTGGGCGCACTTTGACGACTGCGATGCGGCTCAGGCATGGGTGCGGGGGATGGCCCAGCGCGGCTACTGCGCCGTGATCGAATTCGCTCCGCCGGAGCGCAAAGCGCAACTGGAGATGTGGCCCGCGCCGGGCGCAGATTTCACCCTGATGCAGCGGCTCAAGGACCACTTCGATCCGCATCGTTTACTCAACCGGGGCAGGCTCTATGGCCGTCTCTGAACGAATCGCGCAAACAACCGCGGGGGCCTCCATCCGATTCGACCTGGACCGCTGCGTTCACTGCGGCCTTTGCCTGAACGCCTGCCCGACTTATCGCGAATTGGGTCTCGAGGCCGACTCGCCCCGCGGCCGCATCTACCAGATGGTTCGCGTGGCCGAGGGCGCCAGTCCCATCACCCGGTCCTACGTGCGCCACCTGGATCTGTGCCTGGCTTGCCGCGCTTGCGAGACGGCTTGCCCTTCCGGCGTGCCCTACGGCCGCCTGATCGAGGCGGCGCGGGCCGAGATCGAGGTGCGCCGCCCACGACCGTGGGCCGTGCGATGGCTGCGGCGCGCGGCCATGGACCACCTGTTGCTTTCCCCCACGGCCTTGCGCGCCGCCGGCCTCGCGCTGTGGATCTATCAAGCGACGGGTCTGCGCAGCCTGCTCGAAAGCTCCGGCGCCCTCGATAAGCTGGGCAGGCTGGGGAGGCTCGCTCGGCTGGCGCCCCGCGCGGAGCGGCCGTTCTTTCACCGCTGCCTCGGACGCATCTTCCCTGCCGAAGGCGAGCGGCGATATCGCGTCGCTTTTCTGGCCGGCTGCATCGCCGGCATTTCGTTCACGCGCCTCAACGAGGCTACCGTGCGCGTGCTTCAGAAAAACGGCTGCGAGGTTGTGATCCCGCGCGGGCAGACCTGTTGCGGCGCGCTGCACGCGCACACAGGCGCTTTGGAGAGGGCGCGCGATCTGGCGCGCCGCAACATCGAAGTTTTCCTGGCCGAAGATTGCGACGCCATCGTGACCAACGCCGCCGGCTGCGGCTCCACGATGAAGGAGTACGGCGAGCTGCTGGTCAACGACGCGGAATATGCCGAACGCGCGCACGCCTTCGCCTCCCGCGTTCGGGACGTTACCGAATTTCTCGCAACCATCGGACTGCGCGGCGAGCTGGGCCCGGTGAACGCCGTGGTCACCTACCAGGATTCCTGCCATCTGGCCCACGCTCAGAAAATCCGTGCAGCCCCGCGGCAGTTGCTCGCCGCGATACCTGGCCTGCATTTCTCGGAGCTGCCTTCCGCCGACATTTGCTGCGGCAGCGCGGGCATCTACAACGTGGTGCAGGCGGAGATGGCGGACGCCATCCTGGGCAGCAAGATGGAACAGATCAACGCCACCGGCGCGACGATCGTCACCACCGCCAATCCGGGCTGCCTGCTCCAGTTGCGCTACGGTGTGGCGCGCTGGGGACGCGGCCAGCGCGTACTCCACGTCATCGAGCTGCTCGACGAGGCCTACCGCGCGCGCGGAGCGTGATCCTGCCGACGGGCCGCGTCCGCAAAGTCAGGCGGAAGGATCCGCGGCCGCCGGCACAGCCTGTGCGGCCAGTTGGCGCAACATGTAAGGCAGGATGCCGCCGTTGCGATAGTACTCGGCCTCCTGCGGCGTGTCCACGCGCACCTTCACTTCGAACGTTTTTTCGCTGCCGTCCGCTGCGACCGCACGCACGCGTGCGCGGCGTGAGCCGGCCAGCGCCTCGGCGACGCCTTCGATGGCGAAGGCCTCCGTACCGGTGAGGCCCAGCGTTTCGCGGTTTTCGCCGGGCTGGAATTCGAGCGGCAACACGCCCATGCCCACCAGATTCGAGCGGTGGATGCGTTCGAAACTCTCGGCGATCACGGCGCGCACGCCCAGCAGGCGCACGCCCTTGGCCGCCCAGTCGCGCGAGGAACCGGAGCCGTACTCCTTGCCGGCCAGGATCAGCAGCGGGACCCCTTCCTGCCGGTAACGCATGGCCGCATCGTAGATGGTCATCTTCTCGCCGTCGGGAAGGTGGATCGTCCACCAGCCTTCCACGCCGGGCACCAGCAGGTTCCTGAGCCGGACGCTGGCCAGCGTGCCGCGAATCATGACCTCGTGATTGCCGCGGCGCGCGCCGTACGAATTGAAATCCCGCGGCTCCACACCGAGCGAAATCAGGTATTGTCCGGCCGGGCTGTTGGGATGGATGGAGCCGGCGGGCGAGATGTGATCCGTGGTGATGGAATCGCCCAGCACGACCAGCGCGCGCATGCCGCGGATATCGGCCAGCCATTCGGCCGGATCCACCATCTCGTCAAAGTAAGGTGGTCGCTTGATGTAAGTGGATCCGGGATCCCACTGATAGAGATCGCCTGTGGGCGACTCCAGCGCAGCCCACTGCTCGTCGCCGCGGAACACTTCCGAGTATTCCTTCAGAAAGAGATCCGTGCGGACGGAACGGGCCACGGCTTCCCTGACTTCTTCCGGCGCAGGCCACAGGTCTCGCAGATAGACGGGCCGGCCCTCCCGGTCCTCGCCGAGGGCTTCGCTGGTCAGGTCAATATCCACGCGGCCGGCCAGCGCGTAGGCCACCACCAGCGGGGGCGACGCCAGATAGTTGGCGCGCACCAGCGGATGCACGCGGCCTTCGAAATTGCGGTTGCCGCTGAGCACGGCGGCCACGACCAGCTTGTCGCGCTGCACGGCTTCCGTGACCGGATCGGGCAGCGGGCCGCTGTTGCCGATGCAGGTCATGCAGCCGAAGCCGGTCAGGTGGAACCCCAGCGCCTCCAGCGGCGGCAGCACCCCGGCATCGCGCAAGTAATCCATGACGACCTTGGAGCCTGGCGAAAGGCTGGTTTTGACCCACGGTTTGACCCGCAGACCGCGCTCGACCGCCTTTCGGGCGAGCAAACCGGCGCCCAGCATGACCGTGGGGTTCGAGGTGTTCGTGCAGCTCGTGATGGCCGCAATCACCACCGAGCCGTCGCGCAGCGTGGCGGGCTCGCCGTTCATCCGGATGGCCACCTCGCGAGGCGCTGCGCCGAGGCCGTCCAGGAAGTTCTTCTTCACCTCACCCAGAGCGACACGGTCCTGCGGGCGACGCGGTCCGGCCAGCGAGGGCACGACCGAGCCGAGGTCCAGCTCCAGCGTGTCGGTGAAGATCGGTTCGGGCGCATCCTCGGTTCGGAACAAGCCCTGCTCGCGCGCGTAGGCTTCCACCAGCTCGATGAGCTCGGGTGGCCTGCCCGTCAGGCGCAGGTATTCCAGCGTTGCGGCATCAATGGGGAAGAAGCCCATCGTGGCGCCATACTCGGGCGCCATGTTGGCGATGACGGCTCGATCCGCGGCTTCCAGAGCGCTCAAACCCGGCCCGTAAAACTCGACGAACTTGCCCACAACGCCCTTCTTGCGCAGCATCTGGGTAACGGTGAGCACCACGTCGGTGGGCGTGGCGCCGGGGGGCAGCGTTCCATAAAGCTTGAAACCGACCACCTCGGGAATCAGCATCGGAATGGGCTGGCCGAGCATGCAGGCCTCGGCTTCGATGCCGCCCACGCCCCAGCCGAGCACGCCGAGGCTGTTGATCATCGTGGTGTGCGAATCGGTGCCCACCAGCGTGTCGGGATAGGCCCAGCTCTCCCCGTCCCGCTGAGCCGTGAACACCACGTGCGCAAGGTACTCCAGATTGACCTGGTGGATGATCCCGGTCCCGGGCGGCACCACGCGCAGGTTGGAAAAAGCCGACTGACCCCAGCGCAGGAAGGCGTAGCGCTCCCGGTTGCGCTCGTATTCGCGCTGGGTGTTCAGGCGAAAAGCGTCCGGCGAGCCGTAATAGTCCACCTGGACGGAATGGTCAATGACGAGGTCCGCCGGGATCAGCGGGTTGGCGCGACGCGGGTCGCAGCCCATTTGCTTCAGGGCGTCGCGCATGGCGGCGAAGTCCACCACGCAGGGAACGCCGGTGAAATCCTGAAGCAGCACGCGCGCGGGCATGAAGCTGATCTCGGCAGGCTCGACCCGCCCGCTCCAGTTCGCGAGCTTTTCGATCTGCTCGGCAGTGACCGTGCGCCCGTCCTCGTGGCGCAGCAGGTTTTCCAGCAGGACTTTCAGCGAATAGGGAAGCCGGGCGACGTTGGAAAATCCGGCCTGATCCAGGGCGCGCAGGGAATAAATCCGGAACGAGCGCTCGCCGGCGCGCAATACGGAGGCGGCGCCGAAAGAGTTCTTGTTGACCATCGTGCGCTATTGTACTCCGGCAGGCGGCCGTGCGCGGGGCTCAGACCACGACGCGCCGTCCGGCCGCGTCCCAGCGCAGCCGACGACCGCTGCGCAGCGCTTCTTTGGCCATGCACAGCACGACGGTGGCGTAGTGGCCCGCCTCCACCGGCGCGCTGGGATCCTGCCGGGTACGGACCGATTCCAGGAAGTTGCGGATGTGCGCCCGGGTGGCCGAAGCGAACGCCCCCGGCAATCGCTTTGCCTCGGCCGGCTGCGGATCCAGGCTCTTGGGATCTTCGGAGTAGAGCGCGTAACTTTCGCGGCCCACGTCGAAACGGGCTTTGCTGCCGTTGTACTGCACCATCTGATCGTTGGTCAGCGGGTAGCGCATGGCCTTGTAGCCGCAGGTGAACACGGCCAGATAGTTCTCCGGGTACTCCGCGCAGACGCACGTGGTTTCGGGAACCTCCGCGCCTTCGAGGTTCGGACGGCAGGCCGCCGCAGTTACTGCAACCGGGTAAGTGGAGTTCATGAACCAGTGAATGGCATCGAAAATGTGAGCGCCCTGGCCGATCATGAGGCCGCCCGAGTAATCCCAGTAGTAATACCAGTTATAGAATCGCACCGGATCCATGGACCGCCTGGGCGCCGGTCCCAGCCAGCTTTCCCAGTCCAGATCGCCTTTCAACTCCGCCCGGCGCAGAGAGGCCTGATGGTTGTACCACCAGGAGTTGACCAGCCGGATCTCTCCCAGCCGGCCCGAGTCCATGATGCGTTTGGCCTCCAGAAACAAGTCGAAACTGCGTCGCTGGGTGCCCACTTGCAGGATGCGACGCGTACGCCGCACCGTCTCCACCATGCGGAAACTCTCCTCGATGGTATGAGCCATGGGCTTTTCGACGTAAACGTCCTTGCCCGCCTCCACGGCGTCAATCGTCATGCGGGCGTGCCAGTGATCCGGGGTGGCGATGATCACGATGTCGAGCGACTTGTCCTCCAGCATGCGCCGGTAATCGCGGTAGGCTTGCGCGCCGGTGGATGCGGCCTTCAATCCCGCTTCCAGATTGGGCTGGTAGACGTCGCAGACGGCGGCTACTTCCACGCCGATTTCCTTGAATTCGGCCGCCAGCAAGCGGCCGCGGCCTCCGGCGCCGATCAGACCGGCGCGCATCCGCTCGTTGGCGCCCATGACGCGACTCAACGAAATCGTCGAAGTTGCCAGAAAGGTCCTGCGCTGCATTGCGCATCAAGTATAGCGAAACTGCCCGAGGGTCCCGGCCCGCTTTACAATAGGCTGGGATGATCGGCTGGCTCCTTGCGATGACGCTGGTGGCCCAACCCGCCGCAGTGGTCTTGAAACCGGTGGCGAACATGTACTCGAAACCCACGCGCGAGGCGGACGTGGTCTCCCAGGCGCTCTACGGCACGACGGTCGGCCTGGTCGAAGAAGAGAACGGCTGGGCGCGCGTGCGCACCCCCGACGACTACACGGGATGGATGCCCCTGGAATGGCTGCGCCGCCTCGGTCCGGACGAGCCGCTCTACGCCTCGCAGGGCCCCGTGGCTCAGGTGGAAAGCCTCTTCGCCAATCTCTACCGCGAGCCCGACGTCACCCGGCGCGAGCCGCTGATGACGCTTCCTTACGAGGTGCGACTGGAGATCGCGGCCGAACCCGAACCCGGAGGTCGCTGGCTGCGCGTCAGGCTGGTAGACGGCAGCGAGGCCTGGATCCAGCGAGGCGACCTGCGCTTGGACTTCCGGCCGGCTTCCGTCGAGGAAGTTCTCCTCTTCGCGCGGCGCTTTCTGGGGCTGCCCTACCTTTGGGGCGGGACCTCCGCCTTCGGTTACGACTGCTCCGGTTTCGTGCAGATGTTGTGCCGGCGCCGCGGCGTCCTGATTCCCCGCGACGCCCACCCGCAGTGCCATTGGGAAGGCATGTCGCCGGTGGAGCGGGAGGATCTCAAGCCCGGCGATCTTCTCTGTTTCGGAAAATCGCTCGATAAGATCACCCACATCGGGATCTATCTGGGCAACGGTGAATTCATCAACGCCACGACCTATCAGCAGCCCGTGGTCCGCCTGGATCGGCTGGACGATCCTCACTGGCAGAAGCTCTTCGTGGCCGCACGGAGACTGAAATGACGCGTCGCGAGCTGGGGCGCCTGGCCGCCGCCATCTTTACGGCGCCCGCCGGGCGGAATCGTCTCGAAACCGAAATCGTGCGTTTGCAGTTGCGCCACACCTGGACGGTGGCGACCTCCACCAGCGATTACCGGGATAACCTGTACGTCCGCTTCACGGCGCTGGGCGTCACCGGAATTGGGGAGGGGCGCCGCTGGCCCGCTATCGGGAAAACGCCCGCGAGGGACAGAAGGCGCTCGAATCGCTGGGCGAGTTTCTGGAGGCTGCCGATCCGTGGCAGTTCGCCGGGATCCTGGAGGAGGTCTTTCAGCGCATTCCGGGCCACTACGCCGCCAAATGCGCGCTGGACGTGGCGTTGATGGACTGGGTGGGAAAGAAGCTGGGCATCCCGCTTTATTGTTACTTCGGGGTGGATCCGCGCCGCGCCCCGCTGACCACTTACTCGATCGGCATAGATACTCCTGAACTTACTCGCCGGAAAGTTCGTGAGGCCGCCGACTTTCCTGTGCTCAAAATCAAGGTGGGGCTGGATACCGACGAAGTTACGATCCAGGCCGTGCGCAGCGTGACCGACAAACCCCTGCGCGTGGACGCCAACGAGGGCTGGAAAAGCAAGGAAGAAGCCGTCCGCAAGATTCTGTGGCTGGAAAAGCAGGGCGTCGAGTTGATCGAGCAGCCCCTGCCCGCGCACATGATCGAGGAAACCGCCTGGGTGCGGGAGCGGGTCAACATGCCTGTCATTGCGGACGAGGCTTGCCTCCGACCCGAAGACGTTCCGAAAGTGGCCGGAGCGTTCGACGGCGTCAACGTCAAGCTGGCCAAGGCCGGCGGTCTCCTGGCTGCGCGTCGCATGATCGAAATGGCCCGGGCTTTCGGGCTGAAAGTGATGCTGGGCTGCATGATCGAGAGCTCGCTCGCCGTCACGGCCGCGGCCCATCTGTCGCCGCTGGTGGATTGGGCTGATCTGGACGGCAATCTGCTGATCGCGAACGATCCTTACCGTGGCGTGCGCGCGGAGCGTGGCAAGCTCATCTTGCCGGAGGGTCCGGGTCTGGGTCTGACTCCGGCATCGCGCTCGGGGAGCTGATCGCCAGGCGACGGGGCACGCGATCCACGATGTGGGGCGTGGCTATCTCGTCCGAACCGGCAGCGCCCAGCTCGTGGAACCGGCGCGCCGCAGCGAGCACGCGGCGCTCCAGCGAACCGGCGGCGTCGTTATAAGCCTCGACGGCATTTTCCAGAGCGCGCCGCAGCCTGTCGAAATGGCCGGCTAATGTGCCCAGCCGCTCGTAGAGCGTCCGGCCCAGCTCGCTGATCCGGCGCGCGCTTTCCGCCAGCCGCGCCTCGCGCCAGCCGTAAGCCACGGCGCGCAGCAGCGCGATCAGGGTCACGGGAGTCGCCACCAGCACGCGCTTTTCGGCGCCGAACTGGATCAGTTCCGGATCCTGCTCCAGGGCGGCGGCGAAGAAAGCTTCGCCGGGAACGAACAGCACGGCGAACTCGGGGGCCGGCGAGAACTGATCCCAGTACTGCTTCTCGGAGAGCCGCTGCACGTGCGCGCGCAACTGAGCGGCGTGCTCGCGGAGCTTTTGAGACCGGGCGGCTTCGTCCGTGGCCTCCAGCGCTTCCAGGTAAGCCTTCAGCGGAACTTTCGCATCCACCACGACCTGCCTCTCATTGGGCAGCCGGATGATCATGTCCGGCCGCAGACGCCCGCCGTCTCCGGCGGCCGTAGGTTGTTCGAGGAAGTCGCAGTGCTCGACCATCCCGGCCATTTCCACCACGCGCCGCAACTGGATTTCGCCCCAGCGGCCGCGCGCGGCCGGCGTGCGCAGGGCTTGCACGAGCCTGGCGGTTTCCGCCTGGAGGTTCTGCTGGTCCGACGAAAGGCGGCGAAGCTGTTCGCCCAATTGTCCGTATTGCACCTGGAAGGTCTGAAGCGCCTCCCCGAGCGGCTTCACCAGGTTCTCGATGGCCGACTGACGGCTGGCCAGCTCCTTCTCCGCCGCCGCTTGATACTTGCCCAGACTTTGCTGCGCCAGTTCCAGGAATTGCCGGCTGTTCTGCGCGAGAATGTCCGCCGCCAGCGCCTTGAAGGTCACCGAGAGGCGCTGTTCGGCCTGCTCGGCCGCCGCTGCACGCTGTTGGGCGGCCTGATACTGCAGCCAGAGCCAGCCGGCGGCCAGCCAGCCCAGGATCGCTACCATGGCCAGCAGGATTTCCACGTGGACCTCCTCAGGGGTGGGCCAGCGCAGCCCGGGCTACGATGCCCAGTTTCTCCAGCAGCGGCAATTCGACGCGGTGCTGGAGGACGGCGGCGCCTGCCCGTTCGATCCGATCCAAGAGCCGCGAGTAGATTTCGATCAGCGCCCAGAGCGACGGCCGGCTTTGCGGTTCGATGAGATCGAGCACCGGGCGGCCTTCCGCGTACAAGGCGCGCGCCCGGGCGACCTCGAAGCGCAGCAGCTCGGCGAAACCGGCCGGCGGCGTCTGGTTGCGCAGGCTTTCCACGTCCACGCCGAAGCGCTCGAGGTCTTCCTGCGGGAGGTAAACGCGCCCCCGGCTGAGATCCTCGCGGATATCGCGCAGGATGTTGGTGAGCTGGAAGGCGACCCCGCATTTTTCGGCCATGACCAGCGCCTCGGGCCTGCGAAAGCCGAAGATGTGCACGATGGTGAGGCCCACGACCGAGGCAACCTGATAGCAATACCGGTACAACTCCTGAAAGGAGGCGAAACGCCGCGGATCGAGGTCCGAGCTGACGCCCTCGATCATCTCGAAGAAATATTCGTGCGGAATGCGATACCTCTGCACAGTCTCGTGGAAGGCGGGCCACAGAGGGCAGTCGGCGTAGCGTCCTTCGAGGGCGGCTTCGAGTTCGCGCCGCCAATCGGCGATCGCGCGGCGGGCGGCCTCCGGAGAGCCGGGCTCGTCGGTCAAATCGTCGCAGCGACGCATGAAGGCGTAAATGGCGCAGATGGCGTTGCGCTGCGGCCGGGGAAGCAACAGAAACGAATAGTAGAAATTGCGCGCGCGGCGCCGGGCCACGTCGCGGCAGTAAGCGTAGGATGGGCGCAGGTCCTTCATGATGCCCTCCGGAATGCCTGTCGCGCGAGTGTGGAAAGCAACAACCCGAGGCGTTCCGTGCGGCCGATCGCGGGGCGCGTGTGCAGGACATCGTAATCGAGTTTCTCGATGCGTTCCAGCACGCGCAGCCCGCCCCGGCTGAACAGTTCGATGTCCACGGCGAGGCGCCGGTCCACCCGCCGGGCGAGCGGCAGGCCCCGTTGAAAGAGATCGCGGGCCAGCTCGACGGCCTCGCGCATCAGGCGGCGAAAGGACGGGGTGAAGCGGCGCGCTTGCAACTCCTCGAGCGAATAGCCGTGACGCTCGATCGCTTCCAGGGGCAGGTAAACCCGGTCCTTCTCCAGATCCACCGAGACATCCTGCCAGAAGTTGGCCAGTTGCAGGCCGGTGCAGGTGAAGTCGGAAAGCTGCCGGCGCTCGGGATCGCGGTAGCCGCACAGGTGCAGCACGAGCCGTCCCACGGGATTGGCGGAATAACGGCAGTAGCCGAACAGCTCATCGTAGGTGCGGTAGCGGCGGACGGTCTGGTCCTGGACGAAAGCCTGCAACAAGTCGGCTAAAGGTTGTTTCGGCAGCTCGTGGCGCTCGACCGTGCGCCGGAGGGCCACGAAAACCGGGTGAGTGGCGCGTCCCTGGTACATCTGCTCCAGTTGCTCGCCCCACCAACCGAGCAGCTTGAGGCTTTCGGCCGGATCGCCGATTTCATCGCCCAGATCGTCCGCCCAGCGGCAGTACGCGTAGAGGTTGAAGAAATCCTGGCGCAGGCGCCGCGGCAACAGGAAAGTGACGACGTGGAAATTTTCGTAGTGCCGGCGAGCCAGCCAGCGCGTGTAGGCCTCGGCCTCCTGTGGCGTGTAGCTGCGTCCGAGGGCTTCGGGCGAAGCCAGGAAGTGGCGCGGCGCGAGGAACACCGGGAATCCCTGTCAGGGAATGATAGCCGTCTTCAGGTGCCCGTTGTGACTCATCAGGTGGCGCATGACGGCCAGCAGATTGGTGAGGGGCTCCTCGCGATTGACGAAGTCGGAAGCCCGGACGACGCCCTGGCTGATCAGCTCCAGCGCCCGGCGCACGTGAGCCGGGGTGTGGTGGAAGCTGGCCTTGCAGGTGATCTCCGAGTAGTGCAGCAGCGAGGTATCGAGCGAGACGTGGGTCCCGCTGGGACAACCGCCGAAGAAGTTCACCACGCCGCCACGGCGGACCATTTGGACGACCAGCTCCCACGTCTCGGGCTTGCCCACCGCCTCGATCGCTACGTCAGCGCCGCGGCCGCCGGTCAGCTCGCGGACCACCCGCGCCACGTCGGGCACGGTGGTGGCGGAAATCACCTCGTCGGCCCCCAAGGCGGCGGCCCGTTCCAGCTGGCTCACGCGCCGGCCCACGGCGATGACGCGTGCGCCCAGGTTTTTGGCCAGCCGCACGAACATCAGCCCGATCGGACCCAAGCCTACGATGGCTGCGTGATCGCCGGCGCGTATGCCGGTCTCTTCGACCCCGCGCAAGACGCAGGCCAGCGGTTCCACCAGCGCGGCATCGTGGTAGCCGATCTGCGGCGGAATCTCGTAGGTGTTGAGCTCGACGATGCGGGCGGGAATGCGGATATACTCGGCGTACGCCCCGTTGTTGAACAGCAGATCTTCGCAGAGGTTCTCGACGCCGCGCTGGCAGTAGTAGCAGCGGAGACAAGGCGCCGAGTTGGCCGCCACCACGCGCTGGCCCACGCGGAAGCGTGTCACCCCGCCGCCTACCGCCACCACATCGCCCGCCAGTTCATGACCGAAGACTGCCGGCGGGACAATCATGCGCGCATGATAGCCTCGGCGGAAAACCTTGACGTCCGTACCACAGGTGAGCGCTACACGCACCCGCACCAACAGGTCACCTTCTTGAAGAGTCGGAATCGCCACCGGCTCGATGCGCAGTTCTTCCTTGCCGTAAAGGACGGCGGCGAGCATTTCTTTTCCCACGGTGAGCACCTTCTCCGAACCTGGAGCTTGCCGGTCCCGAACCGCCCGCCGACACAACAGCGCTCCCGCTGTTGCCTCATGCCTGGGGCCGAATCACTATTTTCAACGATTTCTCCGCAGGATGCAACGCAAGCCGTATCCCTTCGCCGATCGCGTCCAGGGGCAAACAGTGGGAGATAAGCGCTTCCACCGGCAGCACGCCTTCGAACACGAGCCGCGCTGATTCCTGCTGAAGGTCAATCGAAGCGCTGTAACAGCCGAACAGCGTGCGTTCGGCTACACAGATTTCGGCGCCCGGCAACACCACCTTCTCTTCCCGCGAAGTCTGCGAAAAGAGAAGGATGCGACTGCCGGGGCGGGAAGCGGATACGGCCTGCTCGACCACGCCCGGGGCAGAGACCGCCACGATCACGGCATCGGCGCCCCGGCCCTCGCTGTGCTGGCGTGTCAGCTCGATGACGTCCGCGTTGTAAGGATCCCAGCAGGCGACAGCGCCCAGCCGGCAGGAAAGCGCGCGCCGGTAAGGCAGCGCGTCGGTGGCCAGCACCGTTGCGCCGCGCAGCCGCGCCAGCATCGTGAACAGCAATCCGATGGGTCCCTGGCCGATGACGAGCACCACGTCGCCCGGCTCAGGCGCCAGTTGTTCGATCGCCTTGTGGCAGGTGTTCACCGGCTCCACCATCGAGGCCCGCTCGAAGGAAACGCCATCGGGGATGCGCACCACGCCGCGCGGCACGATCCACGGCAGCACCCGCACGTACTGGGCGAAGCCGCCTCCTGCCGGTTCAAAGCCGGCCGTGACTCCCACGCGTTTGTAAACCGGGCACTGGGCATAAAGTTTCCGGCGGCAGTAAAAACATTCCTGGCAGGGAATGTGGTGGAAGACGACGACCCGGTCGCCCGGCTGCCAGCCATTCACTCCCTCGCCTGCGGCGACAATGACTCCCGCGGTCTCATGACCGAAGATGCGCGGCGGAGGCAGCAGGCCGTAGAGAATCTTCTTGAGATCCGTGTGGCAGATGCCGCAGGCTTCCACGCGGACCAGCAGCTCGCCCGGTCCGATCCGGGGTACGGGCACCTCCTGCACTTCCACTCGACCGGGCTCGACGTACACCGCGGCCCGCATCGTTTTCGGCAAACGACCTTCAAAACTCACAGCCGGCAAGAAACTCTCCCAGGATCTCGGAACTCCAACGCAGGCGACGACGCAGCCGGAGCAGCTCGGGCAGCGCCACCTGGGGCCGGCGCACCGCAGCCAGCAGCAACCGCGCCGGACTGAAGCGCTCGTCCGGTCCGCGCATCGCGTTGTAATCCAGGCGGAAGCTTTCCCTGGCGCCGTCGAGCACCACGCGGACGGCGTAAAAGGGCAAACCGCAACGGTGCGCCTCCGCGGCGACCGCCGCAGCCTCCATTTCCACCGCCTGACCGAAGCGGCTCAGAGCAGCTTTCTCGGCGGCGGTCTGGACGACGCGGTTCACCGAAACCAGGATGCCCCGCCCGTGCGGCTTCGCGGTTGCGGGGGATCGCGCAGGAAACGCCCTGGCCGTGTCGGGGCACGTCACTTCCGTGGCCACGAAGATATCTCCGGGCTGGAACGCGGGATCCAGCGCACCACAGGTTCCTGTGCTGACGATCGCGCGGATACGCCCGGCTGCGCAGGCCTGACGAACCGCACGGGCTGCTAATTCGGGACCGGGGCCGTCCGCCGCCAGCAGGAGACATTGGCGGCCCAGCCTCGCGCGGGCGGCGAGGCGCAAGTCCAAGTTCAAAACCTCCCACGCGCTGCAACGCGATCTCAGCCCCTCCAACTCGCGCCGGTCCGCCGCCACCAGCAAGACAGCTCCATCAGCAGTATCCATGGCTGCGGAACCACTCCACGACGCGACGCAGGGCGTCGTCAATGGGCTTGGGCTGGTAGCCCAGCTCGCGCATCGCCCTGGCGCTGGAAACGAACATTTTCTTGCGCGCCATGCGCACGCCATCCAGAGGAGCGCGCGGCGGGCGCCCGGTCAGCCGGGCCCAGCCTGTGCTCAACAAGGCCGCCGCGTAAGCAGCCGCGTAGGGAATACGCCACCGCGGCGCGGGCAGACCGCTCACCGTCGAGAGCCTGTGGAAGAACTGCTCGAGGGTGAGATTCTCCGAACCCAGAATGTAGCGCTCGCCATGGCGCCCGCGCTCCAGAGCGAGCAGGTGACCCTCGGCCACGTCGCGCACGTCCACGAAGTTCAGACCTGTGTCAATGTAAGCGGGCATGGCGCGGCGCAAGAAGTCCCGGATGATGCAGCCGGTGGGCGTGGGCTTGAAATCATGGTCGCCGATCGGCGCGGTGGGATTGACGATGACGACGGGCAGGCCGGAACGTCCTGCTTCCATCGCCACCACTTCGGCCAGGTATTTCGAGCGCTTGTAAGGACCCACCATGTCGCGGAAGCGGACCGGGGTTTCCTCGTCGCCCAGGCCGGTTCGGGGGATTCCGATCACGCCTACGGTGGAAGTGTACACGACGCGTTCGACGCCGCAGGTCCGCGCCGCCTGGATCAGGTGACGCGTGCCCTCGACGTTGGAGCGGAACATTTCGGCAGGATGGGGCGTCCACAGCCGGTAGTCCGCGGCGACATGAAACACAATGGCGCAACCGGAGACTGCGCGCTCGACGGAAGCGGGGTCGCGCAGATCGCCGGGGACGGCTTCCAGCTCCAGTTCGCGGACCTGAGAGCCGGGCCGCACCAGAGTGCGGACTCGCCAGCCGCGCTCCACCAGACGACGCGCCACGTGCCAGCCCAGAAAGCCTGTAGCTCCGGTGACGAGCGCCGGTTTCACCGCTTACTTCAGGGCCCAGCGCAACAGCTTCAAGGCGTCGCCGGGGCGGAAATTGATGCCGAGAGCGGCGGAAGGTTCATAACCGCAGTGCACCATGCAGTGTTCACAACGGGGATCGCGGCCGCGGCCGTACTGCTGCCAGGGAGTGCGGGTCATTAGCTCTTCGAATGTGGCGTAGTGGGCGTCGGTGATCAGATAGCAGGGCGCCTTCCAGCCTTTCACGTTGTACGTCGGGTTACCCCAGGCGGTGCAGGGCAGGTCCCGTTTGCCTTGCAGGAACTCCAGGTAAACCGGGGTGGCGTTGAGACGGAAGCGGCGCGCCAGCCGGTCTATGTCGCGGAACTTTTCGTGAACGTCCTCCCGCGTCATGAAGATCTCGCGCTCGTTGACGGCCGAGTAACCGTACGCGGGCGAAAGCATGTGCCCATCCAGGTTGAGGGGCTCCAGGAACTCCAACAGGCGCTCGATTTCGGCCATGTCGGTGTCCTTGTAAACGGTGGTGTTGGTGGACACCTTGAAGCCGGCGGCCTTGGCGGCGCGGATGGCTTCGATGGCTTCGCGGAAAACGCCCGGGCGCTCGACGGCGCGATCGTGGAATTGCTCCAGCCCGTCCAGGTGGATGTTGAAGAACAGCCGGGGATCGGGCCGGAACTCGTGCAGGCGCTTGCGCACCAGCAAGCCGTTCGTGCAAAGGTAGATGTGCCGGTTGCGCGCCAGCAGGCCTTCCACGAGCGCCGCGATTTCCGGATAGAGCAGTGGCTCGCCGCCGGCGATGGAAACGATGGGTGCGCCGCACTCGTCCGCCGCGCGGAGGCACTGCTCGACGGTAAGCTTCTCGGTGATGGAATCCTCGTATTCGCGAATGCGGCCGCAGCCGGTGCAAGTCAGGTTGCAGGCGTGCAGCGGCTCGAGCATGAGCACCAACGGAAAGCGCTTGCGGAGCAGGGGATGAAGGGCGCCGTTGGAGGACGCGGACGGCCGGCCGAGGATGCGGAAAGGGTTGTCCCGATCGGGAACGGAAGCGTCCCGCTGCCATTCCGGTCGCGGCCGGAGCTTGTTGCGAAGGATGTAGGCCGCAAGACCTGCCGTCAGGGAAAGCGGGAATCGCATGTTCAATCCTCGGCCGCGGAAGCCAGGTATTCCGCCAGCGCCAGCACAGGAAAAGACTGCCGGTAAAGCGTGTAAATGAGGTAGTAGACTTTGGGGAAGCCGGTGCCGGTGGCCGTCTCTTCGTGCCAGCTTCCGTCCGCGCGCTGCGTTTCGATCAGGTACCGCACGCCTTTGAGTACGCTCTCCGACTTGCTGTCGCCCGCGGCCAGCAGTCCGAGCACCGCCCATGCGGTTTGGGAAGCCGTGCTGCGCTCCGGCACGAAGCAGCCGGCCTCATAGCCGGCGCAGCTCTCGCCCCAGCCGCCATCGGCGTTCTGGATCGAGCGCAACCATTCGGCAGCTCGCAGCATGTGAGCTTCGCGAACGTCTTCCCCGGCCGCGCGCAGGCCGCGGAGCGCCAGGAACGTGCCGTAGACGTAGTTGACGCCCCAGCGCCCGTACCAGCATCCTTCCGGCGCCTGGGTACGGCGCAGATAGTCCACGGCGCGACGAACCGCCGGGTGGCTGCGGTCGAGGCCGCGGCGGCAAAGCGCTTCCAGGACCCGTCCCGTGATGTCCGGGCAGGTCGGATCGAGCATCGCGTTATGATCCGCGAAGGGGATGTAGCTGAGCGGCGCCCAGTTGTTGTCCACGTCGAAGGCGGCCCAGCCGCCGTCGGAGGATTGCATGGCCAGCAGCCAGTTGATGGCGCGACGCTCGGCGGCCTGCTGCCGCGCGGGATCGGATGCTCGGGCGCGCTCCAGCGCCAGCAGGACCATGGCCGTATCGTCAATGTCGGGATAGAACTCGTTGGCGAACTCGAAGTACCAGCCGCCGGGTTCGACGTCGGGTCGTTTCACCGCCCAGTCGCCCTTGTGTCGGACTTCCTTGGTGAGCAGCCAGTCCGCCGCGCGCCGCAGCGCATCCCGGGCGCCGGGGACTTCGGCGGCGGCCAACGCGAAGCTTGCAATCGCCGTATCCCAGACAGGCGAAAAGCACGGCTGGAAGAAAAAGCGTTCGCCGTCGTCGGTCAGCAGGTGGTAAAACTGGCGCTCGGCCTCGACGCGATCGGGGTGCTCGCGGGCGTAACCCAGAACGTCCAGAGCCATGATGACGTACATCATGGGCGGATAGATGGCGCCGAGACCGTCGGAGTAACGGGTGCGCTCGAGGATCCACTGCTCGGCTTTGCGGATGGCCAGGGATCGCAGCGAGCGCGATCCGTGCTCTTCCCAGAATTTCAGGAAGCGATCGGCCGCGAGAAAGAAATTGCGCCAGCTCAAAAGCTGCGGATCGCGGGGCCAGGCCGGGCTGCGCGCGGGATGGTACAGTTCGGCCAGCGTGAAACCTTCCGGAACCGGGCGCCGCGGGTTGGCCGCGTGCACGATGGAAAGCGGAATGACGATGGCCCGCGTCCACGAGGACATCTGGTAAATGAAGTTACCCAGCAGGATCATCTCCGGGGGCACGCTGGGGCACCAGCGACGCGGGTAAAGATCGAAGAAACTCAGGTTGAGTTTGACGTAACTGTTGGCCGCCTGGATCCCCCCGAGCGAAAGAATGCGCTCTCTGAGACGAGCCATGCGCGGGTCGTCCGTGGGCACGCCCGCGACTTTCAGGGCGAAGTAGGCCTTGACGCCGGCGCTGACGTCGGCCGGGCCGCCGGGGTAGACCGGGAAGCCGCCGTCGGGTGACTGGCGGGCGAGGATGGAAGCCACCGCCTTGTCAATGAGGGCCCGCGTGGGCGGATTCCACACGCCGTTGACCGGCGGATGTTGCCACAGTTCCAAAAGGATGAAGTCGGACTCGAGCGTCGTGTCGCCGCCGTAGAGTTCGGCGTGCCAGTAGCCGGGATCGTGCTGCAAGGAGAGCAGGTACCGGGCGCCGCGCGCGTGCGCCTGCGCAGCGGCGTGAACGACCGTCTGTGCGAGCGAGGTTGCGGGCTTCATCGTTCCACTGCGGATAGACGCGCAGCTACCTGAACCAGTTGCGGCGGCAGGGTGAAACGAACGTCCTCGTCTTTCAGATTCACTTCCTCCACACGGTCGAAGCCCTGCCGCGCCAGCGCACGCAGCAGTTCCTGAACCAGATACTCGGGAGCGGAAGCGCCTGCCGTCACGGCCACGGTATCCACGCCCTCGAACCATTCCGGCTGGAGTTCGGAGGCGTCGTCCACCAGATGTGCGGTCACCCCGGCGTTACGCGCCACTTCGACGAGGCGTCGCGAGTTGGAGCTGTTTTGGGAACCGACCACCAGCAGGAGCTGGCACAGGGGCGCCACCGCTTTAACGGCGAGCTGGCGGTTTTCCGTCGCGTAGCAGATGTCCTGCGCCGCCGGCCCTTGGACCGCGGGGAAACGCTCACGCAGGCGCGCCACGATGTGCCGGGTTTCGTCCAGGCTGAGCGTGGTTTGCGTGATGTAGGCTACGCGCTGGGGATCGGGCGGCGCCAGCCGGTCCACTTCCTCGATGCTGGAGACGACGACGGTGCAGTGCGGCGCCTCGCCCATGGTGCCGATGACCTCGTCGTGATCGCGATGCCCGATGAGCACGATGGTGTAACCGAGGCGGGCAAAACGGATGGCTTCCAGGTGGACCTTGGTCACCAGCGGGCAGGTGGCGTCAATGACCTCCAGATTTCGCGCACGGGCCTGCTCGCGGACAGCGGGCGCCACGCCGTGGGCGCTGAAAATGACGCGCGCGCCTGGAGGCACCTGATCCAGCTCGTCCACGAAGATGGCGCCCGCCGCGCGCAGCTCCTCCACCACGTGACGGTTGTGGACAATCTCCTTGCGGACGTAAATGGGCGGCCCGTAGGCCTCCAGCGCCAGCTTGACCACGTCTATGGCGCGCACCACGCCGGCGCAAAAGCCGCGCGGACGCAACAACAAAATTCTCCTCATGAACAGCGGCCCCTTGCCCGCTCCGAGTCGCTCGTGAGAAAGCTTAATTATAGCAGGGTGCGCCTGCTCGCCGTCCGCATGTAACCCGGCGTTGCCGGCTCGCGCCATGACAAACCGGACCATGCCCAAGTCGGTCATGCATCTGGCTGGACTGTTCATCGCCCTGGCGACCGCCGTGGCGCAAAAGCCTCTGCGCCCGCCCGACGTCCGCTATGAGCCCTCGCCTCCCGAGGTCGTGCGCGCCATGCTGGAGCTGGCCGGCGTCACCAGCCGGGACGTGGTTTACGATCTGGGCTGCGGCGACGGTCGCATCGTGATCACCGCTGCCAGAGAGTTCCGCGCTCGCGGCGTGGGAATCGACATCGATCCCCGGCGGATTGCCGAATCCCAGGAGAATGCACGCAAGGCAGGCGTGACGGGCCGCGTCGTCTTCCGCAACGAGGACCTCTTCGAAGCCGACATCCGCGAAGCGACCGTAATCACGCTTTACCTTTGGCCTTGGGTCAATCTGAAGCTGAGGCCGAAGTTGCTTCGCGAACTCAAGCCCGGCACGCGCGTGGTCTCGCACTCCCACGATATGGGGGACTGGAAGCCCGAAAGGGAAATCGAAGTCAACGGCCACAAGATCTACTTGTGGCGCATCCCGCCGCGCAGCGCCCACCCGCCGCGTTGACGCCTCAAGGCTTCGCCGGGGCTACTTCCGGAGCTTGTGCCGGGGCCGGCCGCTTGCTCACCCATTCGTTGATCCACTCGATGAAGGTCTTGTACCAGAGCAGGCTGTTTTGCGGCTTCAGAATCCAGTGACCTTCGTCGGGGAACAGAAGCAGCTTGGACGGAACCTTCTGAAGCTGGAGGGCGGTGAAGAGCTGGAGACCCTGGCCGTAAGGTACGCGGTAATCCAGTTCGCCGTGGATGACCAGGGTCGGCGTACGGAACTGCTTCACATGGTAGCTGGGCGAGAACCGCGCGTACAGTTCGGGATTCTCCCAGGGCGGACCCAGGAACTCCCACAGCGGGAACCACAGTTCTTCCGTCTCGCCGAACATGCTGCGCAGATCGAACACGCCTGCGTGCGAGACCAGAGCGCGGAACCGTTGCGTCTGTCCCAGCATCCAGTTGACCATGTAGCCGCCATAGGAGCCGCCTGCGGCCGCCATGCGCTCGGGATCCACAAAGGGCAGGGCGGTCACGTAGTCCACGACCGCCATGATGTCGTCGAAC